>Ga0182024_10001092_pt1 | contig 70260 bp, 64 predicted proteins | sample P32metaG_FD_120480 | JGI IMG/M metagenome (GOLD analysis project Ga0182024, IMG submission 120480) | Permafrost microbial communities from Stordalen Mire, Sweden - P3-2 metaG (Illumina Assembly) | ecosystem: Environmental > Terrestrial > Soil > Wetlands > Permafrost | place: Sweden: Stordalen...
CGACGACATCCTTGAGCACTGCTGCTACGCCTGGAACAAGCTCGTCGACCAGCCCTGCACCATCATGTCGATCGGCCCGCGCGACTGGGCACATCGGTTCTAATCGGTGGGACTCGGTATAATGGGAAAGCCCCTCACGCCCAGAAATAGAGTACCCAGATTATCGGTATTACGATGATAGCCGCGAGAATCACCAAAAGCGCCAATACCGCTAGCGCTTGCGTTACTTTCCTTCGCGTTCGATGACGCATTGCCCTACCGACGCCGCTTTTCGACAACGCTACCACACGCTCGCCGGGTGGCTTCGGCGGAGGTAGCGGTTCCGGTCCCGGCGGCTGAGTTTCCAGCTTATCCAGAACGCGCCGCAGCGCTCGCACGCGCGGCGACAGCGGGAAGCGGTCGGCGGCGATCGTCTCTCTCAGCAGCGCTATCAGCGCGGCAAGCTCGGCGTCGGAAAGATCGAAGCTAGGCACCCGGTCGGCGCGGTTGTGGTGGAGGATAGAGCATCGGCACCGGTGCCGGGGGTGGAGGGGCAAGAGGCGTCATCGGCACCTGGAACGCGTTGGGATATTCATTGATCGCCCCCGTTGCGGCATAACGCCAAGGCCGATTATTCCACCAATCAGAAGGTTCCCGACCGTCCATCCCTGAAAATCAGAGGGAATGTTCCCGAAGCCATCTTGCCAACCGGGCTTGACGCAGCGGACCTGCATATCGTCCTTGCTCTTTGATACTGGCGATAGATTGGTTTGAGCCTTTGACGAACGAGGCGCAGCCTGGCAACAGGGTGACGCCCAGCATGACCGCAAATGTTGAATAACGCATTTCCTCCCTCCCGTTTTGCGTGAGAGTGAACCTATTTCTGTTCGGGATCAATCGGTTCGGTTGGCAACAACCCTTCAGCGGTTAGAACCTCGATCGCACGAAGGATGAGATAGCGGGCGACTTCGTTCCGTGTCGTGCCAAACCGCTTCCTATTCGCCATAATACCGCATATTCGCGGCCGCCGCCTGCTTCTTGGCCTCGCGCGCGGCGATGGCGGTTTCGCGTTCGAGGAGGAGCTGGGCGCGTTCGACGACGGGGACGTCGATCATCTTGCCGTCGACGGTGACCGCGCCGACGCCCTCGGCGAGCGCGGTGTCATAGGCGGCGACGACCCGGGCGGCGTGGTCGATTTCGGCGGCGGCGGGGCGGAACTCCTCGTTCAGGATCGCGATCTGGCTCGGATGAATGACGCTGGCGCCGACAAAGCCGAACCGGCGCGAGCGGCGGATTGTCTCGCGGAAGGCGTCGAGGTCGTTGAACTCGGCGATCGAGCCGATAAAGCCCATCGGCATGATGCCGGCGGCCCGGGCGGCGAACACCGCCATCTGCTTCGGCATCGTCAGCGCGTCGGCCTCGGGCATGATGCCGGCGGAGGTGGCGAAATCCTCGGCCCCGAGGTTGAGGGCGACGAGCCGCGGATGGGCGCGGGCGATCTCGGCGATGCGGAAGAACGCCGAGGCGGTCTCGACCATCGCCAGCATCTTCGTGGTGCCGAGCGCGATGCCGCGCTCCAACTCCAATTCGTCGATGATCTCGGCGACGAGCTGCACGTGCTGGGCGCTTTCCGCCTTCGGCAGGGCGACCGTATGCACTCCGGGCCCGATCACCGCTTCGAGGTCGCGCACGGTCATCCGGAATGGCCGGTTAAGGCGGACGACGACATCGGCGCCGCCGGCGGACACGATCCCGGCCGCCTCGGCGACCAGGGTGCGCGCGCGCTCCTTCTCGGAGGCTGCGACGCTGTCCTCGAGGTCGAGGATGATCGCATCCGCGCCGCGCCGCGCCGCGCCCTCGACAAAGCGCCGCTGCGTCACCGGCACGAACAGCATCGAGCGCCACACCGGCAGGTCCTTGGTCATTTTATACGGCCTCTCTTTTTGCCTACGCCCGTCCACATCGCTTGTAGCATTGGCGTAGTGCGTCCTTCGAGACGCACCCCTGCGGAGTGCTCCTCAGGATGAGGAATATTTGTGCGTGGTATCAGATGCTTAAGATGCTTACCTCATCCTGAGGAGTCCGCGCAGCGGGCGTCTCGAAGGACGCACGATGGTTGCCCCTAGCCAAGCCCGATGACGCCGTCGCGCGCCAATTCGTCCAGCGTCGCGCGGTCGATCCCGAATTGCCCCAAAATCTCGGCGGTGTGCTCGCCGAGGCGCGGCGCCGGACGGCGCAGATGGCCGGGCGTCCCGCTGAGGCGCGGAATGATGTTGTGCATCGTCAGATGGCCGCTCTCCCGGTCCGGCACGTCGACGACGATCTCGCGCGCCAGGACATGCGGGTCGGCGAGAAACTGGTCGATGTCGTAGACCGGCGCGGCGGTGACCTCGGCGGCGGCGAAGGCCTCCATGTTTTCCGTAAGCGTGCGCGCCGCGATGAATTCGACGATCGGCGCCTCGCATTCCGCGGCGTTCTTCACCCGGTTGGTGTTGTTGCGAAAGCGCGGGTCTAGGATCACGTCCTCCCGCCCGATCGCCCGGAACAGCCGCTCGGCCATCGCCTGGATCGAGGCGGAGATGCCGATGTAGCGGCCGTCCTTGGTGCGGAACACGTTGCGCGGGCTCGTCGTCTCCGAGCGGCTGCCGGTGCGCGGGCGGATCTGGCCGGTGAGGTTGTAGATCGGCGCCTCGGTGGCGATGAACGAGAATAGCGGGTCAATGAGCGGAAGATCGATGACTTGGCCCGCGCCGCCCTCGACCTCGACCCGGCGCAGCGCGACCATGACGGCAAAGGCGCCATAGAGCCCGGCGACCATGTCAGCGAGCGCGGTCGGCGGCAATACCGGCTCCCTATCGGCAAAGCCGGTGCGTGCGGCATAGCCCGACATGCTCTCAACGAGGGTCCCGAAGCCGGGCCGGTCGCGGTAGGGGCCATCCTGCCCCCAGCCCGAGACGCGCACGATGACGAGCCCAGGGTTGCGGGCGTGCAGGATTTCCGGCCCGAGGCCGATTTTCTCGAGCGTGCCCGGCCGGAAATTCTCGATCAAGACCTCGCTCGACGCGGCGAGATCGAGCAGCAGCTCGCGCCCGCGCGGATCACGCAGGCCGAGCGCGACGCTCTTCTTGTTGCGGGCATAGAGCTTCCAATGGACGCTGACGCCCTCAGATTGCCAGGCACGCAGCGGGTCGCCCGTCGCCGGGTCCTCGATCTTCAAGACCTCGGCGCCGAAATCCGCGAGCTGCGAGGAAACCGCGTTGCCGGCAACCAGCCGCGACAAATCGACGACCCGGATTCCGTCGAGCGGACAGGCGGCATCGGGCTCGAACGCTTTCTCGGGCACACTCATCGGCGGGTTCGGCTCCTCGAATCGGGTGAGGCCCCCACCTTAGCCGCGGCCACAAGGGAAGGGAACGGGCGGTAGTGTCCTAATTAAATTAGGACACTACCGAACGGGCGCTGCCTTTTGCTATGCTCGCCGCGCCCCGCCGCGCTCGAGCCGCTTCAGGTCGCGGGCGGCCGCGGCGAGCGCGTCGCCGGCCGCGGCGATCTGGCCTTCGATGGCGGCGAGCGAGCGCGCGAGCTTAGCCTGGCGCTCGAACACCGGCTGGGCGGAAGCCGGGTTGCCGACAGCGACGGCCCGCTCGATCTCGGCGCGGAGCCGGCTTCCATCGGTGCGCAATCGTTGCGCCAAGGATTCGAGTTCGGCCAGATAACGCTGGCGTTCCTCGCAATGACGGCGATGCAGAATGATGCGGCTCTCAAGGATATTCATTCGGCAGTTCCGGCGGCGCGCGCTAGGTCGAGGGCTGCCCCGGGCGTCCACCGGGGACGGCGAGCCTTCAAGCTATCGCAATGGCGCTAAGATCCGGTTAAACTGCGCTCCACGCCGGTCGCGCCGGAATTCCCCGCAGGCTAAGCATTTTTTAACCGCTTTTGCTAATACTCGTTAACGACGTTGGCGCGACACCGCCGGCCAGCCCACTCGGAGAGGTTTTCAGATGCGCGCTTTGCTGGTTGAGGACGACGCCGCCACCGCTGCAAGCATCGAATTGATGCTGAAGCGCGAAAGCTTCATCTGCGATACCACCGATCTCGGCGAGGATGGCCTGGAGATCGGCAAGCTTTATGATTACGACATCATCATCCTGGACCTCATGCTGCCCGACATTGACGGCTACGAAGTGCTGCGCCGGCTGCGCGCGGCCCGGGTGCGCACCCCGATCCTCATCCTGTCGGGTCTCGGCGAGCTCGATCACAAGATCAAGGGTTTGGGCTTTGGCGCCGACGACTTCCTGACCAAGCCGTTCGACCGGCGCGAACTGATCGCGCGGGTCCAGGCGATCATTCGCCGCTCGAAAGGTCACGCTGAATCGACCATCCGCACCGGGAAGCTCGTGGTCAATATCGACGGCCGCCTCGTCACGGTCGACGACCACCCGCTGCACCTCACCGCCAAGGAATACGGCATCCTCGAACTGTTGAGCCTGCGCAAGGGGACGACCTTAACCAAGGAGATGTTCCTCAATCACCTGTACGGCGGGATGGACGAGCCGGAGCTCAAGATCATCGACGTCTTTATCTGCAAGCTGCGCAAAAAGCTGTCCACGGCGACCGGTGGCGAGCACTACATCGAGACGGTATGGGGCCGCGGCTATGTGCTGCGCGATCCGGTCGAAACGGCGCCCGCGCTGCACACGGCTTGAACGTCAATCGGAAATAGGGTCAGCGGCACGGCCCGATCGAGGCTACAGAACGGCGGTACCGAGCCGAAACCCGCCGGGCTGATCGGCGAGGAAGAGGCGCCGGCCGAGCGCTTCGGCGAGCAATCCCGCGAAATACCCGCCAACCGTGCGCGAGGTCAGCTCCGCCGTCGACACGGCGAGCGCGAGCGCGGCGCGCAGCTCCGGCGATGGGCCCGGGCCCGCGCCATTTGCCGCGATCTCCGGCCCGGCCGCGCCGGCGCTCAGAACCAGATGCCCGCCCCGCGGCAGGCCCTCGCCGGCGAGCGCCAGCATCGCGCAGGCGAGCTTTTGCTGATCGAGCGATAATGCCCGCGCGTCGGCCTGGTAATCGCATTCGACCCCGGTCTCTTTGAAGAATTCGGCTGCCAGCAGATGGGGCGCCGGGCCGACCAGCCCGCCGCCGCCGAAGGCATAGGCGAACCGATAGAATTGCAGATTGCGGTTGGCCTTCTTCGCGCTGTCGCCGACCAGCCGGGCGGCATCGCGGACAAAATCCGGCTCCTCGTCGGCCATCAGCTCGACACCGTTGCTGATCGCCGAAATCGGGCCGATCAGATCATGGCACAGCCGCGCGGCGAGCAACTCGACGACGCGCAGATCGATCGCTCGATTCATGCCGACATGCTGGCATGATGCGAAAACGTCGGCAATGGAGGGTAGCGTCTCAGCTTGAAATTCTGCATTGGGTGGTTTCCAGCAGCGCTTCATTGTCATCCAGGTTCAAAGGCGAGACGATGGTTCTCGACAGCGCCGGATCAGTGGAATCCGGGTCAAGTTGAGGACGGAGGCTTAATTGACTGACGAGGGTGAGGTCGAGAAGCACTATGCGAGTGAGAGCATCACCGCGCGCGTGTTGACGGCGCTTCGAAAGGTCAACGGACCGGCCGTCGCGATCACCCCAGATGCCCTCGCGTCGATCGATCACTTTCACGGGCGAGGCGTGCTGGCTACCGAGGAGCTTGCCGCCGTGCTCCAGCCAAAGGCGAGCGATCATTTGCTCGATATCGGCTGCGGCATCGGCGGGCCAGCCCGGTGGATCGCCGCAAAATACAGGTGCCGCGTCACCGGCGTTGACCTGACACCGGAATTTTGCGTCGCAGCGCGTGAACTCAACGCTGCTACTGGCCTTGCCGACCGCGTGCGCATCCTACACGGCTCGGCCCTCTCACTTCCGGTGCCGGAAGACAGCTTTGACCATGCCTACTCGCACGCAGCGCTTATGAACATCTCGGACAAGCTGGGCGTCTTTCGCGAAGCGCTCCGGGTGCTTCGCCCCGGCGGATTGCTCGCCCTGTCCTTCCCCGGGACCGGCTCAGCGGGAGAGCCCCACTATCCGTTGCCATGGGCAATCACGGCCGCCATCAGTTTCCTTGCTACGCCGGACGAAATACGCGGCGACCTGCTCGCGGCCGGTTTTCAGATCGAATTTGTCCGCGACACCAATGCAGCGGCTGCTGCGGCTCTTGCTCCCGTCTTGAAGCGACTGGAAACCGAGGGACTTCCCGCATTGGGCGAGCACGTCGTGACGGGCGAGAATGCTCGGGAATGGCGGATCAATGTGATGCGCAGCTCGGCCGAAGGTCGGCTTTCCATGATCGAGGCGCTGGCTCGCAAGCCCCACTGAAGTCGCCCTCCTGCTCCGGGCGTGTGAGCGAGAGCGGGCGCGGGAAAATCTCGCGCCGGCAAAGCCAGCCGAAACGATCTCACAAGTCCGTCAAAGTTGCCGCAAGCTTGTCTGGCATAGACAGGAAAGGCGAGTGGCTCGAATGCAGGGTGCGCACATCTATCGGCGGGGACTTGGCAACCATGTCACGCTGCATCTCAATGGTGAGCGCGTGATCCTCGGTGCATTCGACGTAGACTCGTGGGATGCGACCGAACCGTTCTTGCGTCAGATGAACCGGAGTCGAACGAGGCCCGAGCGCCTGTGGACGCAGGCGCGCGCTGGCATAGGCGACATCGGAATCGGTGCAGTCGTGATAGAAGAGTTCGCGGACCTTATCGAGCATGATTGTACCGCTGATGTGGTCCGCGTCCACGATCATGTTCTTTCCTACCAGGCTCGGTTCGCCGCTGTGCGTCGTTCCCAAGGCGAGCAACGATTCCCCATCGCGCGGCAGGAATGCGCATAGAAAAACGAGCGTCTTGATTCGGTCGGGCGCTTTCTCCGCGGTTGCCGAAATCACCATGCCGGCCAAGGAATGGCCGACCAGCACGACCGGGCCGGCGATCTCCGTCAACGCTGTGACGATCCGGCCGACCATGGTATCAAGCGTCACATTCCCCAGCGGCGTTTGATCCTGGCCCTGACCGGGTAAATCGATCGCCTGGGCGCGATGGCCGAGCTTTTCAAATTCAGGAATAGCCTTATGCCAGCACCAAGCGCCGTGGAAGGCTCCGTGAATTAACAGAAATTGCGACATGTTCATTCTCCGGGGCAGCGGCAAAGGGAACCACAACGCCGGCCCGGGAACAATATATCCGTTTAAGCCGCGCGGCCGTCAAAGAGCGGCTGTACCGTCGCACTAAGCAAAGATTCCTTGGTTGGCACACAAATGTTCAGCCTGCACCGTTCACTCCCTCTCCGCCCCCGGGGGCGGAGAGGGTTGGGGTGAGGTGGGGGATTCCAGGGCACTCGGCAAAACCCGCCTCACCCTCCCAGCGCTCCGCGCTGGGCCCCTCCCTCTCCCCCCTGAAGGGCGGAGAGGGAAATGTGGACGTGGCCGGAATTCAGCGCGCCGCCGCTTCCAGCAGCGCTGCCGCGCGGTCGAGATCTTCCGGCCGATTGGCGTTGAAGAACGGATCGATCGTGGTAATCGGGAACTCCACCGTCGCCAGCCGGTAGCGTGCGGTCCACACATCAACCTTGCGGATGTCTTCCAGGGTCAGCGCGCGGCGCAATTCGTCGCGCAACCGGACCGGCCACAATCCGATGACCGGGTGCGGCTGGCCGGCAGAGGCGGCGCAGGCGAGCTCGGCCCCTTCTCTCTCCATGCCCTCAACCAGCCGGGCAACCAGGCCCTCCGGCAGAAACGGCGCGTCCGTGGCGAGGCTGACGAGGAGCCCGCAATCGCGCTGGTTGGCCGCGATCCAATCGAGCCCGGCGAGAATTCCGGCGAGCGGGCCGGCGAAACCCTCAATGCTGTCGGCGACCACCGGCAAGCCAAACCGAGCGAACCGCGTGGGATCGCCATTGGCGTTGAGCACGAGCCCGGCAACCTGGGGCCGCACGCGATCGATGACGCGATCGATGAGGGTTTGCCCGGCGAGCAGCCGCAGCGCCTTGTCGCCCCCGCCCATGCGGCGCGATTGTCCGCCGGCGAGCAGCAGCCCGATGATCTTCATAGCTTCATAACTTCATGGCGCCTCGCCCGGGACCGCTTCTTCCGCCAGGCTCGCCTTGCGGGCGAGACGAGCCGGCTCGTCGCCGACACTGCGCGGGTCGCCGTCGAAGACGATCCGCTCGGCCCCGGCGAGCGCAACAAAGCGCCGCCCCTTGGCCCGCCCGATCAAGGTCAGCCCGGCCTGGCGCGCCAGCTCGACGCCCCAGGCGGTGAAGCCGGAGCGCGAGATCAGGATTGGGATCGCCATCTGCACCGTCTTGATCACCATCTCCGAGGTCAGCCGCCCGGTGGTGTAGAAAATCTTGCCCTCGGGCGAGATCGCGTTGAGGTGCATATAGCCGGCGATCTTGTCGACCGCGTTGTGGCGGCCGACATCCTCCATGTAGAGGAGCACCCGGTCCTCCTCGCACAAGACGCTGCCGTGGATCGCGCCGGCGGCGAGATAGAGGCTCGGCACCGTGTTGATCTTGCGGGCGAGGGCGTAAAGCCAGGAAGTGCGCAGCACCGCGTGAGGATCGAGCCGCACCTCCTCGAACCGCTCCATCAGGTCGCCGAACACGGTGCCCTGCGCGCAGCCCGAGGTCAGCGTCTTTTTTTTGAGCTTGTCCTCGAAATCGGTCTCGCGGTCGGTGCGCACGACGACGGTCTCGATCTCCTCGTCGTAATCGACCGCGATGATATGGTCGTCGGGTCCGAGCATGTTCTGGTTGATGAGGTAGCCGACCGCGAGATAGTCGGGGTGGTCGCCGATCGTCATCATCGTGACGACCTCGCGCCCGTTCAAAAACAGCGTCAGCGGCCGTTCGGTGACCACCGCGGTCTCGATCGGCTTACCCTCCTGGTCGATCCCCGCGACCCGGCTGGTGAGGCGCGGGTCATTGGGATCGGGCCGGACCATAAACTCTTCCATGTGGCAATGATGGGACACGGCATCTTCCGCTTCAAGACGGACGATGCCATGTTGTCAACTAAAGGCGGCAGTGGCGGAACCAGCAATGTCCGATACCAAGACGCTCTATGAGGCTGACTTCTTCGCTTGGGCGAAGCAACAGGCCGAAGCGTTGCGGATGGTTGCCCGTGCGGGCTCAAACCGACAGCTTGATTGGGCGAACCTCGCCGAGGAGATCGAGGACTTGGCCAGATCGCACACGCGCGGTTTGCGTGCTCACATCACGAGGATTGTCCAGCATCTAGCGAAGCTCGAACACTCACCCGCCGTCGATCCGCGGAAAAATTGGCGGCGCTCGGTTCGCCTGGCCAGGATGCAAATCGAGGCTCTGTTGGAGGACAATCCGAGCCTGCGGCGTGAGGTGAACCGGGTGGTCCGACGAGCGATCAAGGATGGTACCGAGCTTGCGATCCTTGATCTCGAGGAATATGCCGAGATCGACGCGACGGACTTTGCACGAATACGCCGCAGTTCCTATACGTCCGACCAGATCCTCGGCGACTGGTTTCCTCCCGAGCCGCCGCGCGGCGCGGAATAGCCATGATCACATCGGGGGCGACAGCCGCCCGATGCAGTCCTATATAATTCGCATCATGATCGACCCGTTCGGACGCACCATCACCTATCTGCGCGTATCGGTCACCGACCGCTGCGACTTCCGCTGTGTCTATTGCATGGCGGAAGAGATGAATTTCCTGCCGAAATCCGAGCTTTTGACGCTCGAAGAGCTCGACCGGGTGTGCAGCGCCTTTGTCCGCCAGGGGGTGCGGAAATTGCGCCTGACCGGCGGCGAGCCGCTGGTGCGCCGCGACATCATGACCTTGTTCCGAGCGCTCGGGCGCCACATCAAAACCGGCGCGCTCGACGAATTGACCCTGACCACCAACGGCAGCCAGCTCGCCAAATACGCCGACGAGCTGAAGGATTGCGGCGTGCGCCGGGTCAATGTCTCGGTCGACACGCTCGATCCCGCCAAATTCACCGAGATCACCCGGCGCGGGCATCTCGGCCAGGTGCAGGAAGGCCTCGCCGCCGCCAAGCGGGCCGGGCTCGCGGTCAAGATCAACACGGTGGCATTGCGCGGGGTCAACGAGGACGAACTCGACGACCTGGTCGCCTGGTGCGGGGCGGAAGGGTTCGACCTCGTCATCATCGAGGTCATGCCGATGGGCGATATCGGCGGCGAGAACCGGCTCGACCAATACCTGCCGCTGTCCCTGGTGCGCGCCCGCCTGCAGCGGCGCTGGACGCTCGACGACAGCGATTACCGCACCGGCGGCCCGGCGCGCTACGCGACGGTGCGCGAGACCGGAGGGCGGCTCGGCTTCATCACGCCGCTCACCCATAATTTCTGCGAAAGCTGCAATCGGGTCCGCCTGACCTGCACCGGCACGCTCTATATGTGCCTGGGGCAGGAGGATGCCGCCGATTTGCGCACGCCCTTGCGGCAATCGGAAAGCGACGATCCGCTCGACGCGGCGATCCGCGAGGCGATCAGTAGGAAGCCCAAGGGCCACGATTTCATCATCGATCGCCGCCACAACCGGCCCGCAATCGCCCGCCATATGAGCGTGACCGGCGGGTGACCGCCGCGCCGACACCCCAGGGGACATCCCCGGGCACCAGGCGGGCTGCATTTGTCGCCTCCGACGGCGAGGCGGCGCAACTCGCGCTCCACGAGCTGCGCCGCCGCTACGGCACGGTCGACCCGCGGGATGCCGACATCATCGTGCCGCTCGGCGGCGACGGTTTCATGCTCGAAACCGTGCACCGCTTCGTCGGGAGCGGGCTGCCGATTTTCGGCATGCATCGCGGCAGTGTCGGGTTCCTGATGAACTCCTATCGCCTCGACGGCCTCCTTGAGCGCCTCGCGGCGGCCCAACCCGTGGTGCTGCACCCGCTCGAAATGATCGCGTCGCGAGAGGACGGCGGGTCCCACCGCGCGATCGCCTTCAACGAGGTGTCGCTCCTGCGCGAAAGCCGCCAGGCCGCCAAGCTCCGGGTCAGCGTCGACGGCGTCGTCCGGCTGGAAGAGCTGATGGCCGACGGCGTCCTGTTGGCGACCCCGGTCGGCAGCACCGCCTACAATCTCTCGGCGCACGGCCCGATCATCCCGCTCGGCGCCGGCATTCTGGCGCTGACCCCGATCAGCGCGTTTCGCCCGCGGCGCTGGCGCGGCGCCATCCTGCCGCATGGCGCGCGGGTCAAGATCGACGCCCTCGAAACCGACAAGCGGCCGGTCAGCGCGGTTGCCGACTACACCGAAGTGCGCGATGTCGTCTCGGTCGAGATCCGCGAGAACCGCGACATCGCGATGAATGTGCTGTTCGACCGAGACGCCAATCTCGAGGAACGCGTGCTGAAGGAGCAGTTCCTCAGCTGATCGCCGCCGGGTTAAAAATCGAATTCGGACGCAACGGATTGATGACCCACTCACCGATACCCCGTGGCCGGGCTTGACCCGGCCACCTACGTCTTTGTCGCGTCACAAGAAGACGTGGATGACCGGGTCAAGCCCGGTCAAGGGGATGTTATGAGGCCGGTTATGGTGGCGTGAGGCGGAAGCCGGCGAGGCCGTCCTTGGCGATCTCGGCTGGCAGCTCGCTCTCCCAGCGCAGATAGGCGCGCATCGCCGCCTCGTTGCCGGCATGGCGGTCATGGTTCCAGAACACGTAGTCGATGCGCTCGGCGTCGGGGGGCTCCTCGGGCGAGGCGGCGAACGGGCGCGCGGCCGCCTGCCACGCCATAATCCCACCTCGGACGATCACCACCGACCCCGCCGCGATCTCCGCCAGATCCGCCGCCGCCAGAATCCCCAGGGCGTCATCCTCGGCAAAGACGGCGATGCGGCGCGCGCGCAACACGCTTCCTGGAAGGCGATCCAGCCGCGGCCGGATCGCCCATACCGCGTCCTCGGGATGGGCCTTCCGGTAGTCGGCGCTCGACCCGACGAATATGGCGGCCGCCCCGTCATTCAGCCAATGCGCGGCCTCGGCGACCGTGATCGCCATCACATCGGGCAATGCCGGCGCCATGGCGCCAGAGTCGCCGGTCTCCAGCGCCAGCCCGTCGAACGGGCGATCGAGCACGTAAGCCTCCCAGCCCATCTGCATCAGCCACTGCGCGGTCATCACCGCGCGGGCGCCGAGATCGTCGATCAGCACGAGCCGGGCGCCGCGCGTCGCGACCCAGCGGTCGATCGCCTGCACCAGCTGGCCGCCCGGCGCCGGGACCGAGCCCGCTAAATGGCCGGCGGCGAACTCGTCCGGCGTCCGCACATCGAGGAGATAGGTCGTGCGCTGGTCACTCTCGCTCCGCCACGCCGCCAGCGTCGCCCGATCGATCGAGCGGACGCCGAGGCGCGCGGCGACCGCAGCGGCGCGCCGTTGCGCCGCGGCGACCGCTGATGGGCTGGCCGGGGCGAGCCTTGTCGTCATGCCGGATTCGAGGTCGAGCCCGGCAAGCCGCCAGCCCTGCGTCCCGCCTTCCAATGACATGACCGGGTTGGGGATCCCGGCGGTCAGGAGCGACTGCGCGCCGATGATGCCGCGGGTTCGCCCGGCGCACGAGATGACGACCAGCGCGTCGGGCTCCGGTACCAGGTCGGCGAAGCGCAGCACCAGTTCGGCGCCCGGACAGGTGATCGCGCCCGGCACGTGAAACCTGATGTATTCGTCGAGCGGGCGGCTGTCGAGCACGATTATCTTCTCGCCCTCGCGGCGCCGCCGGTCGAGCTCGGCGGCCGTCATCGCCGGGGTGCCGTAATCATGCTCGACAATCTCGGCAAACGCCTTACTCGGCACGTTCGAGCTCGGGAACAGCGGGTATTGCGCCGACCACAGGGCGACGCCGCCGGTGAGGACATGAACCGCGCCATAACCGAGCCCGGCCAGCCGGCGCGCCGCCCGGTCGGCGACGCCGTCGCCATCGTCGACCAGCACCACCCGGCACGAGCGCCGCGGCGCCAGCTGGCCGACCCCGAGCTCGATCCGGCTATAGGGCAGGCTGACCGCGAGCAGCGGGTGGCCCGCCCCGTGCTGGCCGTCTTCGCGCACATCGATGAAGGCGACTTCGCCGCCATCGCCGAGCCAGCGCCGCACCGTTGCGACATCGATGGGGGTGATATTCGGCATCGCGCAGTCTCCGACAAGCGTGAAGACGCCCAGCATGGCCCTGAACGCACCGCCGTCAAGCGCGCTGGCCCTTGATTAAACCATGTCTTCCCGGCGAAAGCCGGGACCCATTGAGCCGCGCCCGAGTTGCTGCAAAATGGGTCCCGGCCTGCGAGGCCTTCGCCGGGATGACAATTTGGATTATTTCCGCCCGACGAACGGGTGACACGGGAGGAAACAGTCATGGGCCAGGTAGAGGGAAAGATCGCGATCGTCACCGGCGGGGCGTCGGGGATTGGCGCGGCCTGCGTTGAGACGCTGGCGCGGGAGGGAGCCCGCGTCGTCGTCAGCGACATCGACGATCTGCGCGGCGAGGGGCTGGCGGCGCAGATCAGGGCGGCCGGTCAGGACGCGATCTACCTGTCGCATGACGTCACCGACGAAGGGCGCTGGCAGGAGGTCGTCGCCGAAGTTGAACGGCGCTACGGGCGGCTCGACATCATGGTGGCCAATGCCGGGATCGGCATCATGACAACCTCGATCGTCGAGATGAGCCTCGCTGATTGGCGGCGGCAGACCGCGGTCAACCTCGACGGCGTGTTCCTGTCGGTCAAACATTGCATCCCGCTGATGCGGCGGCCGTCTGACGGAAGTCCGGGAGGCGGCTCGATCATCATGACCTCGTCGATCGCCGGGCTGCGCGGCTCGGCGACCCTGGCCGGGTACTGCGCGACCAAGGGCGGCGTCAGGCTGTTCGCCAAGGCGATCGCGATGGAGTGCGCCTCGCGCGGCGACGGCATCCGGGTCAACTCGGTGCATCCCGGCATCATCGACACGCCGATCTGGGGCAAGATCCGGCCCGATCTCGCCGCCGGCGGGCGCAACGCGCCGATCGACATCGAGGAGATGGGGCGCCTCGGCGCGCCGCTCGGGCGGGTCGGCACGCCGCAGGACATCGCCAATGGCGTCTTGTTTCTCGCCTCCGACGCGGCGAGCTACATCACCGGCACCGAATTGGTCATCGACGGCGGCATCACCGGCGGGGCCATTCCGCGCAGCGGGCCGTTGGCTCGGAGCCCCAATTCATGAACCCCGGGCTCATGAACGATGTGATCCGCCGCAACGCGCTAGCCTCGGTCGGTATCGAAATCTCGATGTCCGAGCTGAATGAGGGGCTTGCGTTTCCCGGCGACACGGATCGCTGAGTAGCCGGCCGCTCATGCTGCAACGCCTGTATGCCCGCACCCTCGACATCGCCGCCGGCCCGCATGCGCTGATCGCGCTGCTCGCCGTCTCGTTTGTCGAGAGCTCGGTTTTCCCGATCCCGCCCGACATCTTGCTGATCCCGATGATCCTGGCGCGGCCAGGGCAGGCGTGGCGGCTCGCCGCGCTGTGTACTTTGGCCTCGGTCATCGGCGGGGTCCTCGGCTATGCGATCGGCTATTTCCTGTTCGACGCGATCGGCCGGCCGATCCTCGAATACAATCACGCGATGGCCGGCTACGAGGCACTGAAGGCCGGATTTACCGAATGGGGCGTGTGGATCATCATTGTGAAGGGGATGACGCCGATCCCCTACAAGCTGGTGACGATCGCCAGCGGCGTCGCGCATTTCCCGCTTCTCTGGTTTATCGGGGCCTCGATCGTGTCGCGCAGCCTGCGGTTCTTCCTGATAGCCACGCTTCTCTGGTGGTTCGGCGATGCCGCGCGCGAGTTCATCGAACGACGCCTTATGTTGGTGACCAGCCTTTTTGCCATTCTGCTGGTTGGCGGCATCGTGGCGGTGGCCATTTATAAATGATGATCCTCACCACCCGGGCCTTTGCCGGTTTCGTGCTGAGCGCGAGCGGGGTCGTGCTCGGGGCGGCGCTGTTGTCGCAGTATTGGGGCGGGCTCGCCCCGTGCGAGCTGTGTCTGTTGCAGCGCTGGCCGTGGGCCGCGGCAATCGCGGTGTCGCTCGTCGCGATTGCTGCTGGGAGCCGCCCGGCGCTGCCCTGGGTCGCGCTGGTGCTCGCGACCCTCTTCGCGCTCGGCGGGGCGATCGCGTTCTACCATGTCGGGGTCGAGCAGCATTGGTTCGCCGGCCCGAGCGCCTGCACCGCAAGCTCCGGCGGCGCGACGACGCTCGAGGACATGAAGCGCCAGATCCTCGGCACCGCGCCGGTCTTGTGCGACCGGGTGCAGTGGTCGCTGTTCGGGGTGTCGATGGCCGGCTGGAACCTGTTTGCCTCGCTCGGCATGGCGGGGGTCTGCGCCGAGGTTTTCCGGCGCACCCGCCGGCCGGCATCTGAGGCGGCCGCAGCATGATTCCCGAGCGGCCGCCCACCCTCCCCGGCGATCCTAGCCCCGCGAGCGAGATCGCCGCGATGATCCGCGTCGACCATGCCGGAGAATTCGGTGCGACCCGGATCTATGACGGCCAGCTCGCCGTGATCGGCCGCGGCCACGCCCGCGACGAGATCCGCCATATGGCCGACCAGGAAAAGCGTCACCTCGCCGCCTTTGACGCGCTGGTGCGCGCGCGCCACGTGCGGCCGACATTGCTCCAGCCGCTGTGGCATGTCGCGGGCTACGCGCTCGGCGCGGCGTCGGCGCTCCTCGGCGAGCGCGCGGCGATGGCCTGCACCGTCGCCGTCGAGGAGGTCATCGACGAGCATTATCAGGGCCAGGCCGAGCGCCTCGGCGCCTCTGACCCCGCGCTCAAGGAGACGATCCGGGCCTCCCGCGCCGACGAATTAGCGCATCGCCAGACCGCGATCGATTTGGGCGCGACCGACGCCCTCGGCTATGAGCTGATCTCGGCATTCGTCAAGACCGGCTCGCGCCTAGCGATCTGGCTGTCGACGCGGCTCTGAATTCGTCAGCGCGCCCAGACCCCGCGGCCGGCGCCGCGGGCTTTCTCTTCGGCGCTGCGCAGGCGCTCGGGCGCGTCCCCGGCGGCGCGGCCGGCGCCGTTCAAGAGGATCGCCTCGCCGAGATCGTAATCGCCCAGTGTGCAGCGATATTTCGGCGCGTCGCGATCGACCGGCTCGCAGGCGATCTCGCGGCCGCCGATGTAGCGGGTCAGTTCGTTAGCCGGCGCGCCGCGCTCGCCGGCGATCCCGTCGAGACGGACGAGCGCGCCGTTCAATAATAGCGTCGCCGAATCGACGACAACCGGGATCCCGCGCATCTGCTGCGGCGGTGGCCCGGTCAGCGTCGCCGGTTGGACCGCGTTCGGCGGCGGCGCTGCCGCGGGGGGCGGCGGCACCAGTTGCCCGGGGCTCGGCGACGGCGCTAGCGCGGCCGACGGCGCCGGGGCGGCGGTGCCCGGCGCGCCGGCTGCCGGCGCACCGGCCGCCGGTGCTTGGGCGGGCGCGTTCGGCGTTGCCATGATGCGCTCCGCCTCGGTGACGAAATCGTGCCAGATCTTGGCCGGGATATCGCCGCCGGTGACCCGGTCCATCGGGCTGTTGTCGTCATTGCCGACCCAGATGCCGACGACGATGTCGCTGGTGAACCCGACGAACCACGCGTCGCGGTAGTCATCGGTCGTGCCGGTCTTGCCGGCCGACCGGCGCCCAGGGCTTTCGGTGAGCCGCGCGGCCTTGCCGGTGCCCTCGGTGACCACGGCTTCGAGGAGCGGCATCATCGCCGCGCGGTTCCACTCCGGCCGGTCGGGCGCCGTTTCGGGGCGGGTGTAGAGCGGCGCCGCCGCCTCGGCCCGGATCGCGCGGACCGCATAAGGCTCGATCGATTTGGTATTGGTCGCGATCGCAGCCATCGCGCGAACCATCTCGGTGAGGGTCACCTCAGCCGAGCCGAGGGCGAGGCTCGGAACGGCGGGCAGTTCGGAATGCACCCCGAGGCTCTTGGCCATATCGATCACCCGCTTGACGCCGAGCGCCTGGACGAGCTGGGCCGAAACCGTATTGAGCGATTGGGCGAACGCGGTCTTCAAGGACACCGCGCCGTGATAGCGTCCGTCGTAATTCTTCGGCTGCCAGTCGCCGATCTGGATCGGCTGATCGACGATCACGCTCTCTGGACTGTAGCCGTTGCTGAGTGCGGTCAGGTAGACAAAAATCTTGAACAGCGAGCCGGGCTGGCGCCGCGCTTGCGTCACGCGGTTGAACTGGCTTTCCGTGTAGTCGCGACCGCCGACCATCGCGAGGATCGCACCGTCGGGGGCGATCGCCATAAGCGCGGCCTGGCTGACATGACGGTGCGCTCCCTCGCCGGCGAGCCAGTGTGTGACGACGCGCTCGGCGGCTTCCTGCAGGCGCGGGTCGAAGGTCGTCGTCACCGAAAGGTCGAGCGGCGGGGTGCCAATCAGCCGCTTCACCTCGATTTCGGTTTCGTCGACGAAATAATTGTCGCCCGGCTCGGTGTCGGGCGGGATCGCAAGTCGCACCGGCTCTGCCCGGGCCGCCGCGGCACGCGCTTCGTCGACCGCGCCGCTGCGCACCATCGCCTGAAGGACAAGCTCGGCGCGCCGGTGCGCCGCGTCGGGATTGCGGCTCGGCGCAAGCTGCGAGGGCGCGCGGATGAGCCCCGCCAGCATCGCCGATTGGGCGAGGTCGAGCTCGCTCGCCTTCTTGCTGAAATAGCGTTTCGACGCCGCATCCGCGCCATAGGCACCAGCGCCGAAATAGACGGCGTTCAGATAACGCGCGAGGATCTCGTCCTTGCTGAGGCGCGATTCGAGCCACAGCGCGATCATCGCTTCCTGCACCTTGCGCCGTAAATTGCGCTCCGGTGAGAGATAGGTCAGCCGGGCTAATTGCTGGGTGATCGTGCTGCCGCCTTCCATCGTCGCGCCGCCAAACAGATTGTGCCAGGCCGCCCGCAAGATGCCGCGCGGGTCGATCCCGTAATGGCTGAGGAAGCGCCGGTCTTCGATTGCGACGACGGCATGGACGAGATCGGGCGGCAGGTGGTCGGCCGCCAGCTTCTCGCCGCGGTACACGCCGCGGGCAGCCAACGGCTGCCCGGCGCTCGTGGCGTAAAGGATCGCCGCGGGCGGAGCTTCGCTGACGAGGGGATGCGTCAGCGGCAGCGTGTAGGCGCAATACCCGATAAAGATGGCGACACCGGCGATCCCGAGAACGACCACCGCCAAAAGGCCAAGCATCGCCCGCCGGGACGCCCCGAAGATCGCCATTCCCGCTCCACCCCCCCAAGTTGCAATAACAGTAGGCATCGACGGCCAGGGCCGCTCCCCTTGGTGGGAACGAAATCGCGCCCGTGTTGTTCCTGCCGCGGCGCGCGAGAGGTTCGATTTCCGGTGGAACGGAGCGAGGCAAGCGCGCGTTTTCGTCACGATCGGCGCGAGGTCAGGGGATGGCGATGCGGATCATTGCGGGATGCGGACTGGCGATGGGGTCCTCACCGCCTTATCGGCCTGCGCCCCGGCCTATTACCCGCCCTATCCGTCGTATTACGCGCGCCCGGCCCACCCGTATGCGCCGAGCCGATCGGCGACCCGCGCCCAAGAGCGCCGGGAGGAGCCGCAAAACGGCAGCGATTGGGTCAACCCCGAGCCCGTCAGGTAGCGCTCAGGCAGCCGCCGATCACCCCTGCGACAAGCGGTGTTGAAACCGACTGCCGCTGCCCGCTATCCTGTCGGCTTGCGGCTGCAACGAGCGGCGCTGCGCCGCCGATCACCGGCGGCTTATCGAGAAGGAGCAAGAAGCGCGATGCAACAAAAGCTCATTTCCGGCGACAACCACATCGACCTGACCTATTGCCCGGCCGATTTGTGGTCATCGCAGGCGCCGGCAAAGTGGCAGAAGCTGGCGCCGCGCGTCGAGGAACGCAATGACGGTCAGCACTGGTATGTCGACGACAAGGACCGCGGCATGTGGAACGGGGTCGGCCCGGGCTTTCTGCCCTATACGAAGGGCGCCTTCGACCATATCGACGAAATGCAGGGCCTCGGCTTCGAGTGGAATTGTTACGCCGGCGCCCAGCCGCGCCCGACCACCCCGGAATTGCGCCTCGCCGATCTCAACCGCGACGGGCTCGAAAAGGAGATCATATACGGCTGCCTGATGGTCAACGACTTGATCGAGGACGCCGATCTGCGCGTCTGGGTCAACGCCCGGTACAACGATTGGGCCTCCGATTTCGCCAAGCGCTCGGACCCGAGCCGCGTCTTCCCGCTCGCCATCATCCCCAACACCGATCCGGCCGCCGCGGCCGCCGAGGTGCGGCGCTGCGCCAAGATGGGGCTGAAGGGCGGCGATCTGGCCTTCAAGCGGATGAGCCCGCCGCTCTACCACCCGGCTTGGTTCGCGCTGTGGGAAGCCTCGGCCGAGTGCAAGTTTCCGATCTCGTTCCATTCGACCGGCTTCAAGGCGGTGCGCGCGCCCGACACGCCGGAGATGGAAAAGGAGGTCTTCACGCAATGGCGGCTGGTGCGCTCGACGCTGTTCCAGCTCGACACGATGGAGGTGTTGGCCTCGATCCTTGCCTCCGGCGCCTGTGAGAAATACCCCGATTTCAACTTCGTCCTCGGCGAATCCGGGGTGACCTGGCTGCCCTATGTGTTCGACCGCTGCGACACCGAGTACCACGACCGGGCGCGCAGCCTCGGCTTCAAGATGAAGCCCTCTGATTATTTCCGCCGCCAGGGCTTTGTCACCTATCAGCAGGACAAATACCTCGAGCCGATCGTCCCCTTGGTCGGCGAGGACAACATCATCTGGGGCGCGGACTATCCGCACCCGGACTGCATCTGGCCCAACTCGCACGAAACCCTGAAGCAGAACCTCGCCGGCTTCTCGGAAAGCGTGCGGAAGAAGATCACCTACGACAACGTCTCCCGGCTCTACGGCCTGAACTGACGCCAAAGCCCCTCACCCTGTCCCTCTCCCCGTGATCCCCGGGTCAAGCCCGGGGAGGGAGAGGGAACGCCGCTGCGAGGGCACGATAATATTTTCGACGGCTGTTCTCAGGCAGCGATGCCAGCTCTCCCTCTCCCTCCCCGGGCTTGACCCGGGGATCACGGGGAGAGGGTCGGGGTGAGGGGCAATAAAAAGGGCGCCGAAGGCGCCCTTTTTCGGTCTTGGCCGGTCGGCTGGCCTATTTCTTTGCCGACCCGCGCGCCGAGTTGCGGCCGGTGCCACGCCCCAGGCCGATCTTTTTGGCAAATTCGGAACGCTGCGCGGCGTATTTGGGCGCGACCATCGGGTAATCCTGAGCCAGCCCCCATTTCGCCCGGTATTCATCCGGCGTCAGGCTATAGGTCGAGCGCAAATGCCGCTTCAGCATCTTGAGCTTTTTGCCGTCTTCCAGACAGATCAGATATTCCGGCGTCACCGACTTGCGGATTGGCACCGCGGGCCGCAGCGGCTCGGACGGCGGCTCCGCCGCCTGTCCTTCCAATAAGCGCAACGAGTTGTAGACAGACTGGATGACATCGCCCAGTTGCCCCGTCGCCAAGGTGTTGTTACTGACATAGGCCGATACGACCTCGGTGGTCATTCGAAGTAATTCATCCTCCGCCATCTTGGGCGCCGCTGGGTCCGCCATGTTCTCCCTCGATCCCGCTTATGAGTTTCCCGAAGCCGGCATAATCGCAGAGTGATTTGGTCATGTCAACCGAAACTCCCGCGATAGAATAGTAATGGTCAACAAGCGGGCTCGGCTACGACTTGGGCCGCGCTAGAGAAGTCGAGCGGGTGCCCTTGCGATCCTCGCGCCAGGGCAGATTCTGATCAATGGATCTGGTTTTTCATTCGACGATTTTTGCCAGCGCGCGGGACGGGCGGCGCTTACCCTGCCGGCTGCCGACCACAACGCGATGCCTAGTAGGCGGCTGACATCGGCGCCCGAGATATGGTAGGTTTCAAACAGTCGGCGCCGCCGCTCGTTGCTCCCTCTTGCCCAAGGTGTTGTCCTGGCGATTTCCTCAGCTCTCCCGTCGCCGGCCCCGCGCGAAGCTGGCTTTTTTTCGGATGCGCTTGCCGCCGCCGACCCGGAACTCGCCGCGGCGATCGATGGCGAATGCCGGCGTCAGCAATCGCAGATCGAGCTGATTGCAAGCGAGAACATCGTCTCGCGCGCGGTCCTTGAGGCGCAAGGCTCGGTGCTGACCAACAAATATGCCGAGGGCTATCCTGGGCGCCGCTATTACGGCGGCTGCGGCTTTGTCGATATCGCCGAGAGGCTCGCGATCGACCGTGCCAAGCACCTGTTCGGCTGCGGCTTTGCCAACGTGCAGCCGCATGCCGGAGCGCAGGCGAACCAGGCGGCGTTTCTCGCCCTCCTCGCGCCCGGCGATACCATTCTCGGCCTCTCGCTCGCGGCCGGCGGCCACCTGACCCACGGGGCGCCGCCGAATTTGTCGGGTAAATGGTTCCATGCCCTGACTTACGGCGTGCGTGCCGAGGACGCGCGGATCGATTTCGCCGAGGTCGAGCGTCAGGCCGAGACGCATCGGCCGCGCCTCATCATCGCCGGCGGCAGCGCTTATCCGCGGGTCATCGACTTCGCGCGGTTTCGCGCCATCGCCGATCGGATCGGCGCTTATCTCATGGTCGATATGGCGCATTTCGCCGGTCTGGTCGCCGGGGGCGCCCATCCGAGCCCGCTGCCTCATGCCCATGTCGTCACCACCACCACGCACAAGACGCTGCGCGGGCCGCGCGGCGGGATGATTTTGTGCAACGACCCGGACATCGCCCGGCGGATCGATTCGGCGGTCTTTCCGGGCCTTCAGGGCGGCCCCTTGATGCATGTCATCGCGGCCAAGGCCGTCGCATTGGGCGAGGCCGCGCAGCCGGGCTTTGCGGCCTATGCGCGCGCCGTCATCGAGAACGCGCAAACCCTCGCCGCAACGCTCCAGGCGGCCGGGCTGGCGATCGTCTCGGGCGGTACCGATACGCATTTATTACTGGTCGATCTGCGCCCCATTGGATTGACCGGCCGCGATGCCGAGCAGGCGCTCGAACGCGCCGGCATCACCTGCAACAAGAACGGCATTCCGTTCGACCCGCAAAAACCCACCGTCACCTCGGGGATTCGCCTGGGCTCGCCGGCGGCGACGACGCGCGGCTTCGGGCCGGCCGAATTCCGCCGGGTCGGCGAGTGGATCGGCGAAGTGTTGCACGGGCTGGCACGGGACCCCGGCGGCAATGCCTCGCTCGAGGCGCAGGTAGGTAAGGCGGTGGCCGCGCTGTGCGCCCGCTTCCCGATCTATCCCGAGGCCGGCCGGGCCTAACGCGACGGCCCGCTGCGAGCGGGCCCGACAAGACGGAGGGAGAAAATGCGTTGCCCGTTCTGCGGTGCCGATGACACCCAGGTCAAGGATTCGCGCCCGACCGACGACCGCGGCGCGATCCGGCGGCGCCGATTTTGTGCCAATTGCGCGGCGCGCTTCACGACCTTCGAGCGGGTCCAGCTGCGCGAGCTGACCGTGATGAAAAAGAACAACCAGCGCGAACCCTTCGACCGCGACAAGCTGGCCCGGTCGATCTATGTCGCGCTGCGCAAGCGGCCGGTCGAGCCGGAGCGCGTCGAGCGCATGATCAATTCCCTGGTCCGCCAGCTCGAAAGCTCGGGCGAGACGGAAATCCCCAGCGACATGATCGGCGAATTGGTGATGGAGGCGCTGGCGAGCCTCGATCAGGTCGCCTACATCCGCTTCGCCTCGGTCTACCGCAACTTCCGCGAGGCCAAGGATTTCGGGGAGTTTGTCGGGCGCATCGCTGCCGATGGCGATTGTTGAGGGCGCCCAAAGATGGACGCGCGCGCGATTTACTAAGCTGTCATCCCGGCGAAGGCCGGGACCCACTGAGCCACCGGCGAGTTGGTTGCGCCGTGGGTCCCGGCCTTCCCCACGGATCAAGTCCGTGGGCTGAAGGCCCACGGGATGACAATTTTATCTCTTGCTGCAACGCTTTTCGATCATGTCGAAGAAAGCCCTTCGGTTGCCGCCACAGCAGGAATCGTTGGACCTCCAGGCGATGCGGGCGGCTCTGGCCCTGGCGCGCCGCGGGCTGGGACGGGTCTGGCCCAACCCCGCTGTCGGTTGCGTCATCGCCCGGGACGGCAGGGTGGTCGGCCGCGGCTGGACCCAGCCCGGCGGGCGTCCCCATGCCGAAGCTGAGGCGCTGGCCCGCGCCGGAGACAGGGCGCAGGGCGCCACCGCCTATGTGACCCTGGAACCCTGCTGCCATTGGGGCCGGACGCCGCCCTGCGCCGACGCGCTGATCGCCGCCGGCCTCGTTCGGGTCGTGGCCGCCCTCGAAGACCCCGATCCGCGGGTCGCCGGGGGCGGGCTGGCGCGCTTGCGCGCGGCCGGGCTTGGCGTGGAGGCCGGGCTGTGCGCGGCGGAAGCGGCCGAGATCAACGCCGGATTCCTCTCCCGGCTCCGCCTCGGCCGCCCGCTGGTGACGCTGAAGCTGGCAACGTCGCTCGACGGCCGCATCGCGACGGCATCGGGCGAAAGCCGCTGGATCACCGGTGCGCCGGCGCGCGAACGCGCCCATTTGCTGCGCGCCACCCATGATGCGATCCTGGTCGGCACCGATACGGTCATTGCCGACAACCCGCAATTGACCTGCCGCCTCCCCGGGCTCGCCCAGCATTCGCCGGTGCGGGTGGCACTCGACCGGCAGCTGCGCATTCCGCTCGACGCGCATCTGGTTGCCGAGGCGCGCGCTGTGCCAACCTGGGTCCTGACGCTGGCCTCGGCCGATGAGGCGCGCCAGAAGGCGTTGCGCGACGCTGGGGTGGTCGTCATCGCGTCCGACCCCGACGCGGCCGGGCATATCGATCTCGCCGTGGCGCTCGGCCTCCTTGGCGGAAAGGGCCTCACCCGGCTGCTGGTCGAGGGCGGCGGCCGCCTCGCGGCGGCATTGCTGCGCGCGGGGCTGGTCGACCGGCTGGTGTGGTTTCACGCGCCGCTGCTGCTCGGCGGCGACGGGGTTCCCGCTGTTGCCGAGCTCGGCCTCGACCGATTGGCCGACGCGCCTGGTTTCGAGCGGCTCACGACCGAAACGCTCGGCGCCGATGTGCTGACGACATTTCGCGCCCGCCCCGATTAGGGCCGCGCGCCGAATAGCGGCATGCATGAAACGGGCTGGCTAATCGCCGGACGGAATTCTAGCTTAGGGCCATGTTCAGCGGAATCATCACCGATGTCGGCCAAGTGCGCCGGCTGCGCCGCGGTCCGGGAGCCGAGGGGGGCCTCGATGCGACGATCGCGACCGCGTATGACAGTGCCCTTATCCCGCTCGGCGCCTCGATCGCCTGTTCGGGACCGTGCCTCACCGTCGTCGCGGTCGAGCCGGGCGCATTTTCGGTGCAGGCCTCGGCCGAGACGCTGGCGTGCTCGACCCTGGGCGACTGGGCCCCGGGCACGCCGGTCAACCTCGAGCGATCGCTGCGGCTGGGCGACGAACTCGGCGGCCATCTCGTTTCGGGCCACGTCGACGGCGTCGCGCGGCTCATCGACCGCCGGAAGGAGGGCGAGTCGGTGCGCTTTATCATCGAGGCGCCGGCGGGGCTGATGCCCTATATCGCCTCTAAAGGCTCGGTGGCGATCGATGGCGTGAGCCTCACCGTCAACGAGGTGGAAGAGGGTCATTTCGGCGTCAACATCATTCCCTATACGTTGGGCCATACCAGCCTTGGTGAGGCGCGGCCCGGTCAGCGCATGAACCTCGAAATCGATCCGCTCGCGCGCTATGTCGCCCGGCTGCTCCAGGCGCGCCCAACCAATCCGGAGCAGTCCCCGCCATGATCCGATCTCCGCACCTGCTGCTCGTCGAGGCGCCCTATTACGCTCACATCGCGGCGCTCTTGCGCGAAGGCGCCGAGCGCGCGGTCGCCGCGGCCGGCGCGACCTGCGAAATCGCGTCGGTGCCCGGCGCCTTCGAAATCCCGGCGGCGATCGCGTTGGCCGCGAAGACAGGCGAGCGCTTTGACGGGTTTGTCGGGCTCGGCTGCGTGATCCGCGGCGAGACCACCCATTACGACCATATCTGCGCCGAGACCGCGCGGTCGTTGCAGGACCTCGCGGTCCGCGACGGGTTCGCGATCGGCTACGGCATCCTGACGGTCGAGAACGAGGCGCAGGCGCTGGTGCGCGCGGCTCCGGCCGAGCATCAAGCGGGCGGGCGCGACAAGGGCGGCGAGGCGGTCCGCGCCTGTCTGGCGCTCGTCGATCTGAAGCGCCGCTTTCAGGGAAACCAAGGGTGAGCACGGCAAAGACGGCCGAAGGTGCGCCGCGCCAGAGCGGCGGCGCGCGGCGCCGCAGCATCGCCCGGCTCGGCGCGGTGCAGGCGCTCTATCAGCTGGAGCTGAACCCCGGCCTCGGAACCGAGGCGGCGATCCGCGAATTCGTCCGCGACCGGCTCGGCCGCGAGATCGACGGCGATCTCTATGGCGAGGCCGATGAGGCATTGTTCGCCGAAATCGTCCGCGGTGTCGGCGCGAACCGCGAGCGGCTCGACGAGACGCTCTCGGCGGCGCTCAGCGAAGAGTGGCCGCTGGCGCGGCTGGAGACGCTGTTGCGGCTGATCCTCGAAGCGGGCGCCTATGAGCTGGTGCACCGGCCCGACATCCCGCCGCGGGTGACGATGAGCGAGTATGTCCAGATCGCCTACGCCTTCTTTACCGGCAAGGAGCCGGGGCTGGCCAACGGGGTTCTCGACCGCCTCGCCCGCACCCTGCGCGGCGCCGATCTGTAGAACAGATGAGGCTGGGACAAACATCAATGCGTCCTTCGAGACGCCCGCGTTGCGGGCTCCTCAGGATGAGGTAGACCTTTCATGCCACGATCGGCTTTTCCTCATCCTGAGGAGCGCTCCGAGGGAGCGCGTCTCGAAGGACGCACATAGCAACTGCCGCAATCATGAGCAGCGTTGTGAGCCCGGGCGGCCTCGGCGAGTTCGGCCGCATTCGGCGCTTTTTTGCCCCGCTTGCCGGGCCGGGCGGGCTTGGCCTCACGGACGATGCGGCGCTGGTTGATTGCAGGCCCGGGTATCGGCTCGTCGTCACCGTCGATGCGATCGTCGAGGGCGTGCATTATTTGGCCGACGATCCGCCCGACCTGGTCGCCAAGAAGCTGTTGCGCGTCAACCTGTCCGATCTCGCCGCGATGGGCGCGCGGCCGCTCCATTATCTGCTGGCGACGGCCCTGCCGGCGACGCTCGGCGACGAGTGGGTCGCGCGCTTTGCCGCGGGCCTCGCCGAGGATCAGCGGCGTTTCGGCGTCGCTCTCCTCGGCGGCGATTCGGTCGCGACATCGGGGCCGGCGGTGCTGTCCTTGACCGCGCTCGGCGAGGTCGCTTGCGGCGCCGAGATCCGCCGCACCGGCGCCAAGCCCGGCGACCGGATCTGGGTCAGCGGCTGGATCGGCGACGCGTTCCTCGGCCTCCAGGTGCTGCGCGGCGGCCATCCAACCCTCGCGCCCGCCGACCGCGCGGCGCTGACCCGGCGCTTCCAATTGCCCGAACCGCGCATCGAGCTCGGCCCGCGTCTCGCCGGCATCGCCCATGCGATGCTCGATGTCTCCGATGGGCTCATCGCCGATCTCGGGCATATCTGCGAGGCGTCGGGGACCCGCGCCACGGTCGCGCTGCCGTCCCTGCCATTATCCCGGGCGGCGATGGCAGCGGTCGCCCTCGACCCGGATCTGCCGGCGCACCTCGCCACCGCGGGCGATGATTACGAGCTTCTGTTCACGGCGCCCTCCGAAGCCGGCGAGGCGATCGGCCACCTTGCGGCGGAGCTCGGCCTCCCGATCACCGCGATCGGGACGATCGATCAAGTCGCGGGCGAAGAGGGCGCGGGCGTGCGGCTGGTCGATTCGGGGGGTCACCCGATCCCGCTCGCGACCGCCGGCTATCGCCATTTCTGACCGTCGCGCAATGCCAGCCCCCACCCCAACCCTCCCCCGCCTGCGGGGGAGGGAGCGCGCCGAAGCCTTAAGCTCCCTCCCTCGCAGGCGGGGGAGGGTTGGGGTGGGGGCCAATCTTGCATAGTCGCCGCACCGTCCTGATGCTCGCTTTGTGCCAGGCGCTGGCGATGACCGGCGCCAGCATCGTCGCGACGACCGCCTCGATCGTCGGCAGCATGCTGGCTCCCGACCGGGCGCTCTCGACCTTGCCGATCGCGGTGCAGATGACCGGCATGATGACCGCGACGATACCGGCCGCGCTCTTGATGGCGCGGATCGGCCGGCGCCCCGGGTTCTGGATCGGCGCGGCGCTCGGCGCGAGCGGCGCCGCCATTGCCGCGATTGCGGTGTTCCACGCGGACTTTGTGCTGTTCTGCGTCGGCACCTTCCTGCTCGGCACCTATAACGGGGTGGCCCAGCAATACCGCTTCGCCGCCTCGGAGATCGCCGACGAGGGTTTCCGCGCGAAGGCGATCTCTCTGGTGCTGGCGGGCGGGGTCGTCTCGGCCGTGTTCGGGCCGCAGACCGCGAAATGGTCGAGCGAGTTGTTCGCCCCGGCGCTGTTTGCCGGCTGCTATGTGGTGATCATCTTTCTGTGCTGCGCGGCGGCGATCCTCTTGTGCTTCATCGATCTGCCGAAACCGGCGCCACCGGTGCTGCGGCGAGGTGGGCGGCCGCTCGCCGAGATCGCCGCGCAACCGACCTTCATCGCCGCGGCAATCGCCGGCATGGTCGGCTATGGCGTCATGTCGCTGGTGATGACGGCGACGCCGATCGCGATGCTCGATTGCGGCCATGCCTTCGGCGATGCCGCGTTCGTCATCCAGTGGCATGCGCTCGGCATGTACGCGCCGAGCTTTGTCACCGGCCACCTGATCCTTCGCTTCGGGGTGACCCGGATTCTGTTGACCGGCGCGGCGCTCTTGCTCGTGTGCTGCGCGATCAACCTAGGTGGGCTCGCAGTCGCCAATTTCTGGGCGGCCAATGTCGTGCTCGGGATCGGCTGGAATTTCCTCTTCATCGGCGCGACGACGCTCCTCACCCGAACTTATCACGCGGAGGAAAAGGGCAAGGTGCAGGCGCTCAACGATTTCCTGGTTTTCGGCACGGTGGCGATGTCGTCCTTCGCCTCGGGCGCGCTGTTGTCCGGGGTCGGTTGGGGCATGGTGCAGATCGCCATCATGCCGTTTGTCGCGATCGCGGCGGGGGCCGTCTTGTGGTGGCGCCAGCGTATGCCGGCGGCCGCGCCGCGCTTTGCAGGATCGTAGGTAGCTCGGCCCGATCGGATAGTTGCCTGAAAAGGCGGCATCTGGCAGGTTGCCCGATGCCCGGAGGTACCTCCGGGCTTGTCTTTGCAGCCCACCGAAGGGATCTGACAGATGGCGTCGGCGTACATTTTCGTCATTGCCTGCGGATTGCTGGCGCTGGCTTATGGCTTGCTGACGAGTCGCAGCGTGCTGGCGGCGGACGCCGGAAACGCGCGCATGCAGGAGATCTCGGGCGCGGTCCAGCTCGGCGCCAGCGCCTATCTGAACCGGCAGTACCGGACGATCGCGATCGTCGGGGTGGTGATCCTGATCATCCTCCTCATCACCCTCGGGTGGCGGGTCGCGGTCGGCTATTTCATCGGGTCGGTCTTGTCCGGGGCGACCGGGTATCTCGGCATGAACGTGTCGGTGCGCGCCAATGTGCGCACCGCGCAGGCCGCGCGCAGCGGGCTCGCCGCCGGGCTCGACATCGCCTTCAGGGCCGGCGCGGTTACCGGCATGCTGGTGGTCGGGCTGGGGCTCCTCGGGGCCGGTTGCTATTATTTCGTCCTGCGCGCGATCACCCCGGCCGATGATTTGCGTTCGGTCTTGGAAGCGATGGTCGCGCTCGGCTTCGGCGCCTCGCTCATTTCGATCTTCGCCCGGCTCGGCGGCGGCATTTTCACCAAGGGCGCCGATGTCGGGGCCGACCTCGTCGGCAAGGTCGAGGCCGGCATCCCCGAGGACGATCCGCGCAATCCGGCGGTGATCGCCGACAATGTCGGCGACAATGTCGGCGATTGTGCGGGCATGGCGGCCGATCTGTTCGAGACCTATGTCGTGACGATCGTCGCGACGATGCTCCTGGCCGCGGTCTTCTTCGCCCCGCCGCTGCTCGACCGGATGCTGATGCTGCCGCTGGCGATCGGCGCGGTCTGCATCATCACCTCGGTCATCGGCACCTTCTTTGTCCGGCTCGGCCCCGACAACGGGATCATGTGGGCGCTCTATAAGGGGGTGATCGCGACCGGCATCCTGTCCGTTGGGGCGATCGCTTTCGTCATCTACGCGATGGTCGGTCTCGGCCTGTCGTGGCCATTGATTGGCGGGGGCTCGGTGACCGGCTGGAACCTCTTGGGGTGCGCGATTGCCGGGTTGGCGGTCACCGGGTTCATCGTCTGGATCACCGAATTTTATACCGCGACCGAATACCGGCCGGTGCGCAGCATCGCGCTCAGTTCCACGACCGGGCATGGCACCAACGTGATCCAGGGCCTCGCCATATCGATGGAGGCGACCGCGCTCCCGGTCATCGTCATCTGCATCGGCATCATCGTGTCCTTTATGCTGGCGGGCCTCTTCGGCATTGCGATCGCGGCGACGACGATGCTGGCGCTGGCTGGCATGATCGTCGCGCTCGATGCCTATGGCCCGGTGACCGACAACGCCGGCGGCATCGCCGAGATGGCTGATCTTCCACCGGAAGTGCGACGGACGACCGATGCGCTCGACGCCGTCGGCAACACGACGAAGGCGGTGACCAAAGGCTATGCGATCGGCTCCGCGGGGCTCGCCTCCCTGGTGCTGTTCGCCGCCTATACCGAGGATCTGAAGCACTATTTCCCCAAGCTCGACGTCCGCTTCGCGCTGCAGGACCCCTATGTCGTGATCGGGCTCTTCCTCGGGGGCCTCCTGCCCTATCTGTTCGGCTCGCTCGGCATGCAGGCGGTCGGGCGCTCGGCCGGCGCGATCGTCGTCGAGGTGCGGCGCCAGTTCCGCGAGATCCCCGGCATCATGGAAGGGACCGCGAAACCCGATTACAGCCGTGCCGTCGACATGCTGACCAAGGCGGCGATCAAGGAGATGATCGTGCCCTCGCTCTTGCCGGTCCTGGCGCCGATCGCGCTCTATATCGTGATTTGGCTGATCGCCGGGCAGGCGGCGGCGTTCAGCGCGCTTGGAGCGATGCTGCTCGGCACGATCGTCACCGGCCTCTTTGTCGCGATCTCGATGACCTCGGGCGGCGGCGCCTGGGACAACGCCAAGAAATACATCGAGGAAGGCCACCACGGCGGCAAGGGTTCCGAGGCGCACAAGGCGGCCGTCACCGGCGACACCGTCGGCGACCCCTACAAGGACACCGCCGGGCCGGCGGTCAATCCGATGATCAAGATCACCAACATCGTGGCGCTCTTATTACTGGCGATCCTCGGCCGCTGGGCCGGCGGCTGACGAGATAGGTGGTTGTCGTCCCGGCGAAGGCCGGGACCCACCGATCGGCTTCCGAGACTGTTGAAACGGGGGGCCTGGCCTTCGCCGGGACGACAAACTTTTTTGTGCATAAAGGGGAGGGCTTGCGCCGCAGCCTCAGCGGGGGCACCGTTCGCGGCAACAAGTTTCGCGCGTTCGCCTCAGCACCTGGAGGGTGGAATGAAAGAGGGCTACCGGTTCGTCGATTGCGACATGCACATCATGGAACCGATGGATCTGTTCGACAAATACCTCGATCCCTCGTTCAAGAGCCGGGTCACCTCGTCGGTGCGGCGTCAGGACGGCGGCTCGACCGGCATGCGCGGGCGGCCCTTGTGGTTCTTCGACGGCCAGCCGACCAGCAATGACGGCAACACCTCGCAGTACAACCGGATTCGCGGGCCGCTCGTTTCCAAGCGCGCCAACACCACGGTGAATTTCGCGGTCGAGCGCGGCTATGACGCCGAGGCGCAAATCATCGGCATGGCGATGGAGGGGATCGACATCGCGGTCCTCTTCCCGACGATCGGGCTGTCGTTCATGGCGCGCGACGACATGGACCCGCAATTCTCGGCCGCGATCTGCCGCGCCTACAACGACTGGCTCTATGATTTCATCCAGCACAGCCCCGACCAGCTGAAAATGGCGGCAATGCTGCCGGTCCACGATGTCAACCTCGCCTGCCAGGAGCTCCAGCGCTGCGTCACGGATATGGGCGCGGTCGGCGCCTTCGTGCGGCCCAATTACGTCAACGGCCGCTACTGGCATTCCAACTATTGGGATCCGCTCTATTCGCTATTGCAGGATCTGGGCGTGCCGTTGTGCTTCCATGAGGGCACCGGATCGTACTATTCGACAATCGAGCCGCGCTTCGGCGAGAACCGCTTCATGCGCCATGTCGCGAGCCACTCGACCGAGATGCAGCTCGCCCTCATCGCGCTGATGCTCGGCGGCATTTTCGAGTTCTATCCGCGGCTCAAGGTCGCCTTCCTCGAGGCCCAGAGCTGGTGGGTGCCGGGCCTCCTCGGCCGGATCGAATGGGATCTGCGCCAGCACCACGATTCCGACGCGCCGTATCTCAAGCTCACTCCGTTCGAATACTGGCAGCGCAACTGCTTCTCGGCGATCGAGAGCGGCGAGAAGGAGGTCGGCTCGGTCGTCGAGCTCTTGGGCGGTGCCGATAACATCTGCGTGTCGAGCGATTTCCCGCATTTCGATTCGAGCTTCCCCGAGGTCTCGAACCGGGTGCTGACCAACACGAGCATCGATCGGGAGACCGCCGGCAAGATCCTCTCGGGCGGGGCGCGCCTCTACGGCTTCGCCGAGGATGATTTCGCCAAGGCGGCCGCCGCAGCCAAGCGCCACGACAACATCGCCGGCCGGGCTTGACTGGCGCGCCGGCAACCGTCGCACCGGCGGCTTTCGGGATTGCCGTGGCCGCCGGTTCCGGTGCAGTCTTGCCGGAGACGACATAAGAGGAGTGGGAACGGGGAGAAAAAAAGCGATGGCAGATGCCATCGTCGACCAAAAACGATAGGCGAGGAGAACCCCGTGACCGTAAACCCGTTCGCCGCTGCGTCAGGCAATTCCGCCGGCGCCATTCTTGGCAAGAAGCTCGACAGCATCCCCTTCAGCTCGTTCCACGTGACCGTGATCATGGTGCTCGGACTCGTCGGTTTTGTCGACGGGTATGACCTGGCGCTGACCGGTTCGCTGCTCGTATTGGCCAAAGGCCCGCTGCACATCACGCCGGACCAGATCCGCTGGCTGACCATCGCCGCCACCCTGTTCGTCGTCGTCGGCGGCTTTATCGCCGCGGCGATCTCGGACCATGTCAGCCGCAAGGTGATCATCCAGATCGGCGTGGTCGGCATGACCTTTTTCACGCTGATGATCCCGCTCGTGCAAACCGCCGAGCAACTGATCATTGTCCGCCTGCTGACCGGCCTCGGTCTCGGCTTTGCCATCACCGCGCCGTTCCCGGTCGCCGCCGAATTGATGCCGGCGCAGCACCGGCGCACCTACGGCGCGATCTACGAGATCTGCCTGGCGAGCGCGTTCGCGCTCTTGCCGTTCGTCGGGTCGCTGCTGGCCAACGAGCCGAACGGCTTCCGGCTGATCGCCCTGCCCGGCGGGCTCGCCTTGTTCGTCGTACCGGTCATGGTGCATTTCGTGATCCCGCACAGCCCGCGCTGGCAGTTGCGGCGGGGCCAAACCCAGGCGGCGCTCGACACCGTCAACCAGTTCATCCGGCGCTGCGGAAATCGCGTGCCGATGTTGACGGTCGCCGATCTCGGCCCCAATCTGCACGAGGCGCGCGAGGACCTGCCGCCGTTCAGCGCGCTGTTTGCCAGCGGCCAGTTGCGCTGGACCGCGGTCGGGATCATGACCAGCATCTGCGCCGGCAGCGCCTACTACCTGATCGCGATCCTGCTGCCGAAAGCCCTGATCGACCAGGGTGCGGCGGTGACGACGAGCTTCGGCATCACCACGATCGTGTTCATGGCGACGATCCCCGGCAAGGCGTTTACCGGCTACCTTATGGAGATCGTCGGCCGGCGCTGGACGATTGCCTACGCGCTCTCGGGAGCGTTCCCCGGGCTCCTCCTGATGGGGGGCGCACACCTGGCAGGGGATTTCGCGAACGTGCTGATGAGCGCCGGCGCCATGATCACCGGCTTCACGGCGCTGTCATCCTTCCCGGCGGTGCGGGTCTATCTGTCGGAGCAGTTTCCGACCAGTTTGCGCGGGCGCGGCAACATCTTCGGCGAGGCGTTCGGGCGCATCTTTGCCGGCGTCCTGGCGCCGTTCCTGATTGAGCCGCATACCGGTTCGCCGATCGCCTTTTTCGGCACGATCGTCATCATCGTGTCGTTCGGCGCCTTCATCCCGCTCTTGTTCGGCAGGGAGACCGTCGGCCAGCTGGAGGCGGTCACCGAGCTGGTTCCCGAACTGGCGTGAGGCGAGCCCGGTCACGGGCGCGCCGCCGGCGCGTTCGCGACCGGGCAAAGCCGGTGACATTCCCCAATCGCCGGGTTAGAGTGGCCGCGCCGTCGAATTGGCGGCGCCAAAATTACCAGGAAACGGGGCAAACCCTGTTCCAGTGGCATAACCGCAACAGGTCGAGCTGGTGGCGTCTTCTGCGGCCGCCAGGATGGGCGAGGCTCCGAAACAAGAGTTAACCGGCAGCGCAGAATCGGTTCTCGACAACAATAGCGCGCTGGCCCCGTCCGTTCTGCGCTGCCGCATCGCCCCGGATTTGACCAATCTGGGAGGTAAGTGATGGCAGATGTCCGCGGGTTCGGCAGATCGGTGCCCACCGCGAGTGGGATACTCGGCGCGAAGCTCGACAGCATCCCGTTCAGCGCCTACCACATATTGATCATTGCCGTGCTAGCCCTGGTCGGCTTTATCGAGGGCTACGATCTGGTGATGACCGGCTCACTCCTGGTGCTGGCCAAAACGCCGCTGCATCTGACCGGCCCCGACATCAAATGGCTCGCCGTCGGCCCGACCTTCATGCTGTGCCTCGGCGGCTTCCTGTCCTCGGCGGTATCCGACCATTGGAGCCGCAAGACGATTATGCTGATCGGCGTTATTGCCACGACGTTCTTCACGCTGCTGATCCCGCTGGTGCAAACCTCCGAGCAGCTGATCATCGTGCGACTGTTGACCGGCATCGGCGCCGGCGGCGCCGTCTCGGCGGCGTTCCCGATCGCCGCCGAATTGATGCCGGCCCAGCACCGGCGCACCTATGGCGCGATCTATGAGATGTCGCTGGCGGCCTCTTTCACCGTGGTGCCGTTCATCGGCGGCCTCCTCGCCGGCAACGATTACGCGTTTCGCTTTCTGGCATTGCCGGGCGGGCTGGCGATCACGGTCGTGCCGGTGCTGATCTATTTCGTCCTCCCCGAAAGCCCGCGCTGGCATTTGCGCAGGGGCGAGGCGCAGGTTGCGGTCGACATCGTCAACCGGATCATCGGACGGTCCGGCAACCGTGTGCCGCGGCTGACGGTCGAGGCGCTCGGCGACCATATGGAAGCCGCCCGCGAGCAGCTGCCGCCCTACTGGGCCTTGTTCGCCAAAGGCCAGCTGCGCTGGACGACGGTCGGCATCCTCTCCGGCTTGTGCGCCGGGACCGCTTATTTCCTGATTTCGGTGCTGCTCCCGAAGGCGCTGAACGATCAGGGCTTCCCCGTGAGCGCGAGCTTGGGATTGACCTCGATCGTCTATGCGGCAAGCTTCTTCGGGAAGGCATTCACCGGCTTCCTGATGGAGGTCATCGGGCGACGCTGGACGATTGCGTACGCGCTCATCGGATCGCTGCCGGGCCTCGCGTTGATGCTGCTGTCGAACCGGGCCGGGGATTTATCGGGTGTCATGATGGTGGCGGGAGGCCTGATCATGGGCTTCACGGTGCTGTCGGCCTTCACCGCCACGCGCGTCTATATGTCCGAGCAGTTCCCGACGTCATTGCGCGGGCGCGGGCATATATTCGGCGAGTCGTTCGCGCGGCTCTTCGCCGGTGGCTTAGCGCCCCTTCTGATGGAGCCGCACACCGGCTCGGCGCCGATCTTCTTCGGCACGATTTTCGTGGTCGTGGCGATCGGCGCCTTCATCCCGCTGGCGTTCGGCCGCGAGACGGTCGGCCAGCTCGAAACGGTGACCGAGGGCGTGCCGGCGCTGGCCTGACCGGCCCCCGCTTCGTCAACCGTTGAAGGCTGAAGGGAGAGCCGCGCGTGAAATACGACCTCTTGATCTCGGGCGGCGAGGTCGTCGACCCGGGCGGCGGGCTGCGGGGCATGCTCGATGTCGCGGTCAGCGGCGGCAAGATCGCCCTGGTCGCGCCGTCGCTCGCCGCGAGCGAGGCGCACAAGACGATCAGCGCGAAGGGGCTCCTGGTGACCCCGGGGCTGATCGACATCCACGCCCATGTCTTCGTCAACGCGCACGACATGGGCGGCCACACCGATCATTTCTGCCGGGCGAGCGGCGTCACCACGCTGTGCGACGCCGGCAGCACGGGGTCGGCGACCTTCGCCGGCCTGCGCGCGATCATTGACAGCAGCGTGCGCACCCGCATCCGCGCCTTTGTCAATCTGTCGGCGATCGGCATCGTCGGCACCTCGCGCGGCGGCGAATTATCGCATTTCCCCTATGCCGACCCCGAGGGCTGCGCCCGCACGATTGCCGAGAACCCCGATCTGGCGATCGGGGTCAAGCTGCGCTACGGCCCGGGCATCGTTTGGGAATACACCACCGAGCCGGTGAAGCTGGCGCGCCGGACCGCGGCGATGGCCGGGGTGCCCTTGATGATCCACATCACCGATTCGCCGATCCCGCTCCCCGATATCCTCGCCGAGATGATCCCGGGCGACATCATCACCCACTGCTATCACGGCCGCGCCCACGGGATCATGGGCGAGGAAAAGCAGCTCGTGCTGAAGGAGGTCATCGAGGCGCAGCGCCACGGCATCATCTTCGACTGCGCCCACGGGCGGAACCATTTCAGCTTTAGGATGATCGATAAGGCGCTCGACCAGGGCTTTCTGCCGGACACGATCTCGACCGATCTCACCTTCACCAGCGCGACAAAGGGACCGGTCTGGGATTTGACGACGACGATGTCGAAACTGCTGCATTTCGGGATGACGCTCGACGACATCGTCGAGCGCGCCACCGCCGCGCCGGCCCGGATTCTCGGCTACGAGGGCTCGGTCGGCACGCTGAAGCCTGGGGCCAACGCCGACATCGCGCTCATCGAGCGGCGCAACGGCAATGTCGCCCTCACCGACAGCGACGGCAACACCGTCACCGCCAAGGAACGGCTGATCACCCGGATGACCGTGAAGGACGGCCGGGTGTGGTACGAGCGGCCTGGGGAATAGAGAGGTCTCGGACCCGGCGTTATGCGTCCTTCGAGACGGCCGCTCCGCGACCTCCTCAGGATGACGAAATTTTTTGATTCCACACACAAAACCTCGTCATCCTGAGGAGCGCCCCAAGGGCGCGTCTCGAAGGACGCACGGCGCAATGGAAGTTGGATCATGAGCACCGGCGGCGGCTCTCCGACGCTCGACCGCATCCGCGCGGCCGGGGTGCTGCGGGTCGGCACCACCGGCGACTATACGCCGTTCAGCCTCGTTGGGCTGGATGGGTCCTATGAGGGCGCCGATATCGACATGGCGCACGATCTCGCCCTGACGATCGGGGTCGGGCTCGAATTCGTGGCCACCGTGTGGGGCGATCTCCTCGACGATTTTCTCAAGGGCCGTTTCGACATTGCAATGGGCGGAGTGACGGTCAACCCGCCGCGCGCCGACAAGGCGTTCTTCTCGATCCCGACCTTCGTCGATGGCAAGCGCCCGTTGGCACGCCGCGAGGACCGCGATCGCTTCACCTCGATCGCTGCGATCGACCAGCCCGGGGTACGGGTCGTCGCCAACCCCGGTTCCGCCAACGAAGCGTTCGCGCGCGCCGATTTCACCCGCGCCCAGGTGACGATCCACCACGACAACGCCAGTGTCTTTGAGGAGATCGTCGCCGGCCGTGCCGACGTCATGGTGACCGACGGGCTCGAAGCCGACCACCAGGCCGAGCTCCACCCCGAGCTCTGCGCGGTGCCGCTCACGGCGCCGTTCACCCGGCTCGAAAAAGCCTACATGTTCGCCCGCGACCCGGCCCTCAAGGAATTTATCGATGGCTGGCTCGCCGCCGCCTTTGCGAGCGGCGCCTGGCAGCGCGCGCTCGATCGCGCGATGTCGGCCCACCGCGACCCGTAAAGTCGGCGCGCCGTGCCCGCCCCTCACCCTCCCATCGCTGGCGCGACGGGTCCCTCCCTCTCCCCGCCGGCGGGGAGAGGGTTGGGGTGAGGGGCCGCCACCGGCCGATCAACTTGACCGAAATCCGCGTTCAAAAGACCCCATGAACACCGCGGCGCCCCGCGTGTGGCCGGCCGCGCTCGCCGCGGTTTCCGGCAGCGCGATGGTGGGGGTGATGCCGCTCGTCGCGCGGCGGCTTTACGCCGACGGTCTCAGCGCCCCCTCGATGCTGTTCTGGCGCTACAGCCTGGCGCTCGTCGCGCTCGCGCTGGCGGCGAGCGCGGTGCGGCTCGATCTGCGGCAGGCCTGGCGCGGCGGCGCCTGGCGGATCGCGCTGGTCGGGGCGACGCTCGGCGCGGCGCAGACCCTGTGCTTCTGGGAGAGCCTCAAGACCCTGGAGACCAGCATCGCGGTCTTACTGTTCTATACCTACCCGGCGGTGACGCTGACGCTCGACCGGCTCATCTTCAAGCAGCCGATCCGGCCGCTTGCCGTCTTGTGCATCGCGATCATCCTCGGCGGCGCGGGCCTCATCACCTTGCCGGGGCTGCGCGGCGGCACGATCGATTTGCGCGGCCTCGCTTGGGCCTTGCCGTCGCCCTTGGTCTACGCGCTCTATCTGGCGATCAATGCGCGGTTGCTGCGGCGCTACCAGCCGCTGGTTGGCGCCTTTGGCCTCTTTACCGGGATGGCCGTGACCTTCGGGCTGGTGGCGGGATTTGCCGGGCTCGACGTGCCCTCGAGTTCCTTCGGCTGGTGGCTCCTCCTGTTCGTCGCGCTCGGGCCGGGCGCGCTGACGATGACCTTGTTCTCCTTCAGCGTGCCGCGCCTCGGGGCGAGCGGCTTTGCGATCCTCGCCAACACCGAACTCGTTACCGTGGTGCTGATCGGGGTTCTGGTGCTCGGCGAAGCCTTCACCCTCGGCCGTGCGATCGGCGGGGCGCTGATCGTCGCCGGGATTCTGACGCACGCGCTGGCGCCTCTCCGAACCCCCACCCTCCCACGGCTGCGCCGCGGTCCCCTCCCCTGGCGCATCTGTGATGCGCCATCCGTCAGGCGCACGCCCGCGTGCGCCGAGAGGGCGCAAGCGAGGGAGGATTTTTCAGCGCGAAGGCCACTCCCTCCCCCGCTTGGGGGGGAGGGTTAGGATGGGGGCTCGCAGGGAAGCTTTACGCCGCCTTCAACAGGCCGCGCAGCACGTATTGCAGGATGCCGCCGTGGCGGAAGTATTCGACCTCGTCGAGCGTGTCGATGCGGCAAACGACCGGCTCCTCGCGCACCCCGCCCCCATTCGGCGCGCCATCTGGGTCGTGGATGCGCAGGGTCAGCATCATGCGCGGCTTCAACCCGGCTTCGACGCCGATGATGTCGAGGATTTCGGCGCCGGTCAGCTTCAGAGTCTGGCGGCTGACGCCGTCGCGGAACTGCAATGGCAAGACGCCCATGCCGACCAGGTTCGAGCGATGGATGCGCTCGAAGCTCTCGACGATCACCGCCTTCACCCCCAATAACAGCGTGCCCTTGGCCGCCCAGTCGCGCGACGACCCCGTGCCGTATTCCTTGCCGCCGAAAATGACCAGCGGCACGCCGCGCTTTTTGTATTCCATCGCGGCGTCATAGATCGCCATCACGGTGCCGTCCGGCATCAGCTTGGTCATGCCGCCCTCGACCCCGGGCACCATCTCGTTCCGGATGCGGATGTTGGCGAAGGTGCCGCGCGCCATGACGTGGTGGTTGCCGCGCCGCGCGCCGTAGGTGTTGAACTCGGAGGGGCGCACCTGAAAGCTGATCAGATACTCGCCGGCCGGGCTCTCCGTCTTGATGCTGCCGGCTGGCGAAATATGGTCGGTGGTGATGCTGTCGCCAAAGATCGCCAGCTCGCGCGCACCGGTCACGTCGTGTACCGGCCCCGGTTCCTTCGGCATGTTCTCGAAATAGGGCGGGTGCGCCAGATAGGTCGAGGCGTCCTCCCAATCGTAGGTTTTGCCGCCGGCCGCCGAGACCGCGCGCCATTCCGGCGGGCCTTCGAAAACATTGCCGTAGCGCCGCGCGAAGGCGTCGCGCTGGACGGCATGGGCAACCGTGTCGGCGACCTCGCGATTGGTCGGCCAGATGTCCTTGAGATAGACCGGCTGGTTGTCGCTGCCTTCGCCGAGCGGCTCGGTCACGAGATTGGTGCGGATCGAGCCGGCCAGTGCATAGGCGACCACGAGCGGGGGCGAGGCGAGGTAGTTGGCGCGCACCTGGGCATGGATGCGCCCCTCGAAATTACGGTTGCCCGAGAGCACCGCGGCGACCGCGAGGTCGCCCTCGTCGATCGCCTCCGCGATCGGCTCGGGCAACGGCCCCGAATTGCCGATGCAGGTGGTGCAGCCATAGCCGACGAGATTGAAGCCGAGCTTGTCGAGCTCGACCTGCAACCCGGACGCGGCGTAGTAGTCGCTGACCACTTGGCTGCCCGGCGCGAGGCTCGTTTTGACCCAGGGCTTGACCTTGAGGCCGCGCGCGACCGCCTTCTTGGCGAGGAGCCCGGCTGCCAGCATGACGCTTGGGTTCGAGGTATTGGTGCAGCTGGTGATCGCGGCGATCACGACGTCGCCATCCTTGATCTCGTAGTTGGCGCCGGCGACCTTGGCGGAGCGCGGCTTGTCGATCCCGGCGAGCCGCGGCAGCTCGGCATCGAACGCCGCCGCCGCCTGGCCGAGCGCAACGCGGTCCTGCGGCCGGCGCGGCCCGGCGAGCGAGGGCTCGACCGAACCCAGATCCAGTTCGACCGTGTCGGTGAAGACCGGGTCGGGGGTATTGGCGTCGTGCCACAGCCCCTGTGCCTTGGCGTAGGCTTCGACCAGCTTGACCCGCGCCGGATCGCGCGCGGTGAGCGTCAGATAGCGGATCGTCTCGGCGTCGATCGGAAAGAAGCCGCAGGTCGCGCCGTATTCCGGCGACATATTGCCGATCGTCGCGCGGTCGGCGATGGCGAGCTCCGCAATCCCCGGGCCGAAATACTCGACAAAGCAGCCGACGACGCCGCGCCGGCGCAGCATCTGGGTGATCGTCAATACGAGATCGGTCGCGGTCGCGCCCTCGCGCAGGCGGCCGGTGAGGCGGACCCCGATCACCTCGGGGATCAGCATCGAGATCGGCTGCCCGAGCATCGCCGCCTCCGCTTCGATGCCGCCGACGCCCCAGCCCAAGACCGACAATCCGTTGACCATCGTCGTGTGGCTGTCGGTGCCGACGAGGGTATCGGGATAGGCGATCGTCCGGCCGTCTTCCTCGGTCGTCCATACCACCTGCGACAGGTATTCGAGATTGACCTGGTGGCAGATCCCGGTGCCCGGCGGCACCAGCCGGAAATTCTCGAAGGCCTGCTGGCCCCAGCGCAGAAAGCGATAGCGCTCGCCGTTGCGCTCGAACTCGATCTTGACGTTGTTGGCGAAGGCTTGCGGATTGCCGAAATTGTCGATCTGCACCGAATGGTCGATGACCAGGTCGACCGGCGACAATGGGTTGATCTTGTTGGGATCGCCGCCGAGATCGACCATCGCGGCCCGCATCGCCGCGAGATCGACGACCGCCGGCACCCCGGTCAGATCCTGCATCAAGACGCGCGCCGGGCGGAAGGCGATCTCGCGCTCGGAAGCCTTGCCGGCGAGCCCCTGCCCCACCGCCTTGATGTCGTCGACCGTGACGGTACGCCCGTTTTCCAGCCGCACCAGGTTTTCCAGGAGGATCTTCAAGGACGACGGCAGCCGCGATATGTCGCCGAGCCCGGCTGCCTTCGCGGCAGCCTCGAGGCTGAAATAATCGTAGCGCTTGCCGTCAAGGTCGAGGCTGCGGCGGGCCTTCAGGCTGTCATGGCCGGTGACGCTCACGGGGGGGTCTCCTCTTGGGATGCGGGCCTTGGGGCCAGCACCGTTTGTCGGTCGGCGGCGGGCCGGTACGATACTCCGCCAGCCGGGTCACGCAAGGTTGCCAAGCGAATCGGGGTTACGCCACGCCGGCGATCGCCGCCTCGGCGAGCCGCGCCCGGCCGCGCTCGCTCAACACGAGATGTCCATCCGCGCTGCGCTCCACCAGATCGTCGCAGATCGCATCCTCAAAGGCGCAATTGAGTGGACAGGTGCTGCTCCAGGCATTGCGCACCTCGGCATGGCTGCGCGGCCGCGCCGCGAGCCATTGCAGGAATTGCACGGTCAAGAGCTTCGCCTCGCTCGCCATCGCCACCGCCCTCGTCATCCCGACGCAGGTCGGGATCCACGCGGCCACCTCTCGCAAGCGGAGAAGTGGATCCCGGCCTGCGCCGGGATGACAAACCTATTGCCCTCGCTGCGGTGTGTCCAATATATCGCTTGACCAATATCAATATGTTTTAGATATGGAATTGCGGCATCTCCGCTACTTCGTCGCGGTGGCCGAGGCGGGCCACATCACCCGCGCGGCGCAGCTTCTGGGCATCCAGCAGCCGCCGCTGAGCCAGCAGATCCGGGCGCTCGAAGCCGAGCTTGAGGTCCAGCTATTTCGTAGGAAGCCGAGAGGCGTCGAACTGACCCAGGCGGGCCAGACCCTGTTCGCCGAGGCGCAGGCGATCCTGCGGCAGGTCGACCACGCGGTTACCGCCGCCCGCCGCACCGCGCGCGGCGAAGCTGGCCGGATCGGGCTCGGCTTCACCAGCTCCGCGTCGTTTCATCCCTTCGTGCCGCAAGCCATCCGGGAGTATCGCGAAACCCATCCGGGGGTCGCGCTGAGCCTTGAAGAGAGCGGCACCGGCGAACTCGTCGATTCCTTGCTCGATGAGCGGCTCGATGCCGCCTTCGTGCGCTCGCCGATCGGCGAGAGTGCGGGTGGACCGGCAGAGGGGATCGCGGTCCATTCCGTGCTCGAGGAGGCGATGGTGGCGGCGCTGCCCGCCGGGCACGCGCTGGCCGCACGCCCGGCGCCACGGACGCTGGCCCTGGCGGCTATGGCGGCGGAGACCTTCATCCTCTACCGCCGGCCGCTCGGGCCCGGCCTCTACGACGCCATCATCGCGGCCTGCCAGCGCGCCGGGTACAGCCCCATTATCGGCCAGGAGGCGCCGCGCATGCTGGCGACCCTCAGCCTCGTGGCTGCCGGCCTCGGCGTCACCCTGGTGCCGCAATCGATGCGGCGGCTCAGGGTGCACGGCGTCGTCTACCGGGCGCTCGACAGAGATTCCGGCCTCGTTGCGCCGCTCAACCTCGCCTATCGGCGCGGCGAGAGCTCGGCCGCGGCGCAGCGCTTTATCGCGCTGGTCCGGCGGATGCGCCCGCGATCATCCGCGTGAGGTGAAGCGCCGCCTCATTCCGAGCGGGTTGATCCGCCCGTGCGAGCCCCTCACCCCAACCCTCTCCCCGCCGCCAAGTCTTGGTGCCATTTGGGAGAGGGAGGGACCCGTCGCGAAAGCGATGGGAGGGTGAGGGGCGCGCACGGCGCCGAGCCGACGTGGCTGGAACTTTGCGCTATGATCGCACAGCGCGACGCAGCGATTGGGGTTAGGGGCTTGCTCGTTCACAGCCTGTTCGACGTCTTGGCGTTAGTTGCGGCCCTCGCGGTCTTTCGCCTCGTTCCGGCGGCGGCGCCCGGAGTGCCGTCTGAGCCCTGGCGGATCCACCCCCTCTACATCGCGGCTGCATCGCTCGGCGCGACAACAGGGGCTTATCTTGCGGGCACCACCAACCTCTGGCTCACCGGGATCGACGGTTTCGGACGCAGCATCGAAGGGGCGATCGGCGGGGCGATCCTCGCCATCGAGGCGCTCAAATGGCGCACCGGGGTTCAAGGCTCCACCGGGCTGCGCTTTGTCGCACCGCTGGCGGCGGCGATCGCGGTCGGCCGGCTCGGCTGCTTCTTCGCCGGATTGGACGACATGACCTACGGCACGCCGACGCGGGTGCCGTGGGGCGTCGATTTCGGGGACGGCGTGCCGCGCCACCCGGTGCAGCTTTACGAAGCCGCGACAATGGCGATATTCTTCATTGTTTTCGTGCTGTTGCTGCGCCAGGGAGGGGAGCCCCTTCGGCGAACCGGGTTTTACGTGTTCGTCGCGGTCTATGCGGTCCAGCGGTTCGCCTGGGAATTCCTCAAGCCCTACGCCACGCTCATTGGGCCGCTCAACCTGTTTCATCTCTTGTCGCTGGCGCTGGTCGCCTACGCCCTCGTCTTTGCCCGCCGGGAGTTGCGCCAGCCATGCCGATATCGCCAGCCCTCGAGCACCTGACCCACCCGGCGCCGGTGGGGATGCGCAAACCCCGCCCCTACATCTTTCTCGGCCAGACCACCTCGCTCTGCGAGACCTGCATGGGTCTGGTGCCGGCGAAGATCATCGAGGAGGGCGGGGCGGTCTATTACCTGAAGCGCTGCGCCGAGCACGGCGTCCAGAAGACGCTTGTGTCGAGCGAGGCGAATTACTGGAAGCGCTGTCGCGATTTCCTCAAACCCGGCGATGTGCCGCTCAAGTTTCATACCCGGATCGACCAGGGCTGTCCCTATGATTGCGGCCTGTGTCCCGACCACGAGCAGCACAGCTGCCTTGCCCTCATCGAGGTCAACGAGCACTGCAACCTCACCTGCCCGACCTGTTTTGCGAGTTCCTCCCCGCAGAAGGGGGGGCAGCGCAGCCTCCGGGAGATCGAGGGCATGCTCGATCTCCTGGTCGAGAGCGAGGGCCAGCCCGACCTCTTGCAGATCTCCGGCGGCGAGCCGACGCTCCACCCGCAGATCCTCGACATCATCCGCGCCGCGCGCAGCCGCCCGATCCGCCACGTGATGCTGAACACCAACGGCCTGCGCCTCGCCGGCGACCCCGAGTTTGTCGCCGCGCTCGCCGAGATGAAGCGCGGCTTCGAGGTCTACCTGCAATTCGACGCGCTCTCGGCGCACGCGCTGCGGACGATCCGCGGCGCCGATCTGCGCCGGGTTCGCGAGCGCGCGCTCGATGCGCTCGATGAGGCCGGGATATCGACGACACTGGTGTGCGTCATCCGGAAGGGCGTCAACGATTCCGAGATCGGCGAGGTGCTGCGCCATGCGCAGAACCGGCCCTGCGTGCGCGGCGTTACCTTTCAGCCGGTGCAGGATGCCGGGCGCAACGACGGCTTCGACCCACGGCAGAACCGTATCGTGCTCTCGGAAATCCGCCGCGCGATCATCGATCAGTGGGGCGTCTTCGGCGAGGATGATCTGATCCCCTTGCCGTGCAATCCCGAGGCGATCTCGATCGGTTACGGGATGCGCGTCGGAGCCGAGGTGCGCCCGCTCACGCACCTCTTTCCGCAGGAGGTCCTGGTCCAGGCCGTGCCCAACTCGGTCACCTTCGAGGGCCAGCCCGCGATGAAGAAGCTTCTCGTGGAACTGCTCTCCTTGTCCTGCGCCGGGCAGCAATCTGCGAACGTGCTGCGCGAGGTGCTGTGTTGCCTGCCGCTCGTCGAGGTGCCCGCAGAGATCGGCTACGACCGCGTCTTCCGGGTGACCGTGGTGAGCTTTCTCGACCGCTTCAACTTCTGCCTCGCCGGCGTCAAGCGCTCGTGCATCCATTTCGTCACCTCCGACGGCCGCATCATCCCGTTCGACACCTACAACATGTTCCACCGCCCGGGCCTGCCCGCCCGGACTGCGAGCGCCGGGGGATGACGGGCGGCCAGATCGCGACGCTGATCTTCGCCATTCTCTTGTTGCTGCCGGGCGGGTGCTTCCTCGTGTTCGGGATCGGCTTCGCCACCGACGAGAACCGGCAGTTTTCGGACGCAGCTCCGCTGTTGCTGGGGGTGGCGGCCGTTATCCTGGCGCTGGCCGGGCTCTTGTTCTGGCTCGCCTTGCGCCGCCGATCCGGCCGCGGCGGGTCCGATGGGGAGGCAGGCGCATGACCGGTGGTCAGGTCGCGGCGCTGGGGTGCGCGATCGCGTTGCTGCTTCCCGGCGGCTGCTTCCTGTTGGTCGGGATCGGTGGCTCCAACATGGATGGTCTATCTATCGGCGTCGTCATTCTGGTTTTTGCGGGGCTCTTGTTTTGGGCCGCGTTCAGCCGCCGGCCCGGCCCCGGCGCTCCGCCGGATGTTCCGCCCGAAGCGTCGCCGCCGCCTGATCCTTGATGCGGCTTTGATGCGGCTTTGATTTTGGGGCGGGCTTTCCCACATGATCCCACGCCAGACGGTCGGATGGCCGCTCTTTGCCTGTCGCAAGGGGAGGAAAGTCCGGGCTCCACGGAGGTACGGTGCCGGGTAACGCCCGGCGGGGGCGACCCCAGGGAAAGTGCCACAGAAAACATACCGCCGAGCCCGTCTGCTTCGCTGATAACGAAGCGGCGGGCGGCAAGGGTGAAATGGTGCGGTAAGAGCGCACCGCGCCGCCGGTAACGGGGGCGGCAGGGCAAACCCCACCGGGAGCAAGACCAAGTAGGAGCGGCAGGCGGCCGCCAGCAATGGCGGCGCCGGGCGGACCTTCCGCGCCGCCGCTCGGGTCGGTCGCGTGAGGCGTTCGGCGACGAACGTCCCAGATGAATGGCCATCCCCGCTTTCGGGCGGGACAGAACCCGGCTTACAGACCGTCTGGCACCGTCTGGGGTTCGACCCCGTTCGATCCTACATTTTGTGCTTGCCTCGTAGCCTGATACTACTAATATCGAAACTCGCCTATTTTCCGCGCATCGACAAAGGAGGAGCGCGGCGTGGCTGCTGCGGTTTCGCCAGTGCTGCGGTGCCCGAGCTCCACATAGAACAAAATGAGAACCCTACTCCTCGCTCCTTGCCACAAGCATCTGCTAAGAACTACATGATGTGGCAAAAGTCGCTCGTGGCCGAACATTTGGGAAAGGATACTTTTTTACTAAAAAAGTTGCGAAAAGGTGTTGCGTCCCACGATAGCCCATGATATCCCATCTCTACCCATGGGCGAGCACCAGCGTTCTGGGGGGAACTCGATGGTGCTACCGGGCCCGCCCTTTGCCGGACGTCTGTGGGGGAGCGTTGGGGGAAGCAAGTGGAACTGTTTATTTCCACTTTCGTGAACAAGGTCGACCGCAAGGGGCGAGTTTCAGTGCCGGCGACCTTTCGCTCCACCCTCGCGACTCATCGTCATCCCAATTTGGTAATCGCGTTTCCTTCGGTCAGACTGCCGGCGCTCGAATGCGCCGGCAGCGACCGCATGGACGAAATGCACGAGCGCATCGAAACCCTCGAGCAATTTTCCGAAGAATACGAAAACCTGTCCTTATCCTTCGCCGAGGCGCAGCAATTGATGATGGATGGCGAAGGTCGCGTCACCCTGCCGGAAAAACTCAAGCAATACGCGCACATAGCCAACGATGTCGCGTTTGTCGGGCTCGGCGCGATGTTCCAGCTGTGGGACCCGGCGCGCTACGCGGAGCATAGCAGCGCCGTGCGCGAGCGCTCGCGGCGCCAGGGCACGACCTTGCCGCCCCGCGGCGGCTTGGCGCGACGACCATCATGACCAGCGCATGATGACCAGGACATCATGACTGGGGCGAGGCCGACGCCACCGGTGGTGTCCGAGGGCGCCGCCGGCCCCTCGCCCGACCATCTCCCGGTTCTGCTCGATGCGGTGCTGGCGGCGCTGATGCCGGCGGATGGCGCGGTCTACCTCGACGGCACCTTCGGCGCCGGCGGCTATAGCGCGGCATTGCTCGCGGCGGCGCAGTGCCGGGTTGTCGCGATCGACCAGGATCCCGAAGCGGTGCGCGGGGGCGACGCGCTGATGGTCCGGCATCCGGGGCGCCTCCGGGTGATCGAGGGCCGGTTCGGCGATATGGCGCGGCTGGTCGGCGAGGTGATGCCCGGCCCGGTCGCCGGTGTTGCCCTCGATCTCGGGGTCTCCTCGATGCAGCTCGACGGCGCCGAACGGGGTTTTTCATTCCGTCTCGACGGCCCGCTCGACATGCGCATGGGCGATGCGGGGACCACTGCGGCCGATCTCGTCGCGGACCTCTCGGAAGACGCGCTCACTGACCTCATTCGCTCGCTCGGCGAGGAGCGCTTTGCCCGGCGCGTTGCCCGGGCGATCATCGCCGCTCGGCAGCAGGGCCCGATCCGCCGCACCGGCGAACTGGCGCGAATCGTGCGCGCGGCGATCCCGACGCGCGAACCCGGGCTCGACCCCGCCACCCGCACCTTTCAGGCGCTGCGCATCGCGGTCAACGACGAACTGGGGGAATTGGATCGCGGTCTCGCGTCCGCCGAGCGGGTGTTGATGCCGGGCGGCCGCCTCGCGGTTGTTGCCTTCCATTCGCTGGAAGACGCCCGGGTCAAAAGCTTCCTGCGGCAGCGCAGCGGCGTCGCCCCGGCGACCTCGCGGCACGCTCCGCCATCGCCCGCCGCGCCGCCGCCGAGCTTCCGGCTCCTCACCCGTCGCGCGGTCCGGCCCAGCGCCGATGAGATCAGACGCAACCCGCGCGCGCGCTCGGCCCGGTTGCGGGCCGCCGAACGCACCGCCGCGCCGCCCTGGCCGGGATTTGCCGGGGTCGGGGAGATGGCGCGTTACGCCGCGGGGGGCGAGGCGCGATGACAAGGCTCGGCAACGTGTTCTGGCTGGTGCTCGTGCTGGCGGCCGGGTTCACCACCTTCAAGGTCAAATACGCGGTGCAGGACATCGAGGATCAGCTGAACCGGACGCGCCGGCAGACGGTCGCCGAGCAGCAGGAAACCCGGGTGCTGACCGCGGAATGGACCTATCTCAACCAGCCCGAGCGGCTCGCCGAGCTGAACCGGCGTTTCCTCGGGCTGACCGCCATCACCGCCAAGCAACTGCAGCGCAGCATCGAGGAGATTCCGCTGCGCGCCCCAGCCGCACCAACCGGCGCACCACCCGCCGCGCCGCCCGATGCGCTGGTCGAGGCCAGCCCCGGCCCGGCCGCGCCGCAAGCCGCGGCAACCCCGCTTCCGGTTACCTCGGCCGCGCTCAACCCGGTGCCGGCGATCGCCAGGACGACCCGCCAGGCCGACGCGATAAGCCCGCCGGACGAATTGTCCGCGGGCGAGGACGCACGGCCGCCCGGGAGCGCCACCCCGGTGCGCCTGGCGAAAGCCGGCCCGATCCCGGCGGCGAACTCGCTCGACGCGCTGATCGCGCAGATTGCCGAGGCCCGGTGATGGGGTCGCTCCAGCGCCTCGACGAGAACCCGTGCCGGCCGCGGCATTTCCGGCCGCCGCCCTGCGCCCCGGTGGTCGACGACGAGCGCGCAACCGCGGTGCTGGAAACCTGCCGGACCCGGCTGGTCGCGGCGGCCGCGTTGTTCACCGTGGTTTTTCTGGTCGTGGCGTTGCGCCTCGTCGAAATCGTGGTGCTGTCGGGCGGCAGTGCCGAATCGCATGTCGGCCGCATCCGCGCGGTCGCGCTGTCGACGGCGCCGGTGCGCGCCGACATCGTCGACCGCAACGACAAGCTCCTCGCAACGACGCTCGACAGCCCCTCGCTCTACGCCGATCCCCGCCAGATCATCGATGCCGACGAGGCAACGCGGGCCATTACCTCGGTGCTGCCCGAGCTTGATCCCGGCGAGATCCATGCCAAGCTGATTTCAGGCAAGAGCTTTGTCTGGATCAAGCGCCGATTGACGCCGCGCCAGGAATACGATGTCAATCGCCTCGGTATCCCGGGTCTGCAATTCGAGCATCAGGAGCGCCGGATCTACCCGTTCGGCGATCTGGCCGCCCATGTCGTCGGGTTTTGCGGGATCGACAATAACGGGCTCGCCGGGATCGAACGCGCGCTCGACGGAGCGGTCAAGGGCAACGCGGGGCCGATCCAATTGTCGCTCGACGCCCGAGTGCAATTCATACTGCACGAGGAGCTGACCAAGGTCATCGGCGATTTCAACGCCAAGGGCGCCGCCGGCATCATCATGGATGTGCGCACCGGCGAGATCATCGGGATGCTTTCATTGCCTGATTTCGATCCCAATCACCCCGGCGCGACCGATCCGGCGCTGTCGCCGGCCGAGGCCAAGGAGCGGACCTTCAACAAGGTGACGCTCGGCGATTACGAGATGGGCTCGGTCTTCAAGCTGTTCACGGCGGCGATGGCGCTCGATTCCGGCGTCGCGTCGATGACCAAGCAATACGATGCCAGCCATGACATCCATATCGGCCGCTTCACGATCGAGGATTACCACGGCAAGCACCGCTGGCTGAGCGTTCCCGAGATCATCATGTATTCGTCGAATATCGGCGCCGCTCGCATGGCGGTCGATGCCGGAGCCGAGCGGCAGCGCAGCTATCTCGCGCGGTTCGGTCTGTTGAAGCCGGCCGCGATCGAGCTGGACGAGGTCGCCAAGCCACATTTCCCCGCGCCGTGGCGCGAGATCAACGTGATGACGATCGCCTATGGCCACGGCATCTCAGTCACTCCGCTCCAGGTCATCACCGCGGTGTCCGCGATCGTCAATGGCGGCGTCTTGCACCGCGCGACCCTCTTAAAGCTGCCGCCCGGCGCGAACCCGCCGGGCGAGCAGGTCATTGCGCCGAAGACCTCGGATCAGATGCGCAAGCTGATGCGTCTTGTCGTCGAATACGGCACCGCCAAGCTCGGCGCCGCCCCGGGCTATGTGGTCGGCGGCAAGACCGGCACGGCGGAAAAGAATTCGGGCGGCCATTATGATGAGAAGAAGTTGTTGTCGTCGTTCATCGGGGCGTTTCCGATGCAGGATCCGAGGTACGCCATCCTGACCCTGGTCGATGAGCCGCACGGCACCAAGCAGAGCCATGGCTATGCCACCGCCGGCTGGACCGTGGTGCCGGCGACCAGCCGCATCATCGAGCGGATCGCGCCGATCCTGGGCGTGCCGCCGGTCGACGAGGCATCTCCCGCGATCACTCGAGCGTTGATGATCGAGAGCTTGCAGGGCAAACGGATTGAAACTTACTGAGCTCACGAGCCCGGCCGCGGCATGCGGCCCGACCTCCCCGCCGGGCGCCACTCGGGCTCCGCCGCTCGCCGATCCAGAGATCGTCGGCCTGACCGCCGATTCGCGCCAGGCGAGGCCGGGCTTTCTGTTTGCCGCGCTGCGCGGCGTCGAGCGTGACGGACGCGCCTTTGCCGGCGCCGCGGTTGCGCAAGGCGCGGTGGCGATCCTGACCGATGACCCCGCCGCCCTGGCTCTCGACCCGGACATAAGCCGCCGCGTCATCGTTATCGCCGACGCCAATCCGCAGCGCCGCCTCGCCCTCTTCGCCGCCCGGTTCTACCGGCGCCAGCCGCGCACGATCGCCGCCGTCACCGGCACCAACGGCAAGACCTCCGTCGCCCATTTCACTCGTGAGATCTGGACCGCGCTCGGCTATCCGGCGGCGAGCCTCGGCACGCTCGGCCTCGTGTCACCGGCCGGGCGGCGCGCGGGGGCGTTAACGACGCCCGACCCGGTCGGCCTGCATAAGGATCTCGCCGACCTGGCGCTGGGCGGCGTCGATCATGTCGCGCTCGAGGCATCGAGCCACGGCCTGGCGCAATTTCGCCTCGACGGTGTCACTCTCGCCGCCGCGGCGTTTACCAATCTGACTCGCGATCACCTCGACTACCATGGCGCCATGGGTTCCTACCGCGCCGCAAAGGAGCGGCTGTTCACCGCCCTCTTGAGGCCCGAGGGGCCGGCAATCCTTAACGCCGACAGCCCCGAGTTCGCGCGGCTCGCGGATTTGTGCCGGGAGCGTGGGCACAAGGTCATCGCCTATGGGCGCGCGTCCGCGGCCGAGCTGCGCATCCTCGACCGGCTGCCGCGCCCATTCGGGCAACGCATCACGGCAGACCTCTTTGGCGAGCGGCGCACGCTCGATCTGCCGCTGGTTGGCGAATTCCAGGCGATGAACGTGCTGGCCGCGCTCGGCCTTGTCGTGGCGACCGGGGTGGCGTGCGATGCCGCGCTCGCGGCACTGGCGCACCTCTCCGGCGTCCCGGGGCGCATGCAGCTGGTCGGTGAGAGCGCGACCGGCGCTCCGGTCTTTGTCGATTACGCCCATACGCCGGACGCGCTGGCGAGCGTGCTCGCCGCGCTGCGCCCGCATGCCGAACGCCGGCTCGCCATCGTCTTCGGGGCCGGCGGCGACCGCGATCGCGGCAAGCGCGCGCTGATGGGCCGCGTCGCGGCGGAGCTTGCCGACCTCGCCTACGTCACCGACGACAATCCGCGCAGCGAGCCGGCGGCGGAGATTCGCCGCGCGATCCTCGCCGCGGCGCCCAAGGCCATCGAGATCGGCGACCGGCGCGCCGCGATCGCGGCCGCCATCGCCGAATTGCGCCGGGGCGACGTCCTCGTAATCGCCGGCAAGGGCCACGAGACCGGACAGATCGTCGGCGGCGACATCCTGCCCTTCGACGATGCGGCCGTGGCGCGCGAGGCGCTCGGACCCGGGGGCCACGCCTGATGCGTCGCGGCGGGTTGTCCCCCTTCGTCGATGCGGCTATGCCTAGCCCTGGCGGCCGCATCCTTCTGCGGCAGCGCCCGCCCGCGATGCTCTGCGAACCATGATCGCATGCTCTATTTCCTGTATTCGCTGTCGGACCAGGTTCACGCCCTCAACGTCCTGCGCTACATCACCTTTCGTTCCGGCGGGGCGGTCGTCACGGCGCTGTTGATCAGCTTCATGACAGGCCCGCGCATCATCGCCTGGCTCAGATCGAAGCAGGGCGACGGCCAGCCGATTCGCACCGATGGCCCCGAAGGACATCTCGTCCGCAAAAAGGGCACGCCGACCATGGGGGGATTCCTGATCCTCCTCGCGTTGACCGTGTCGACCGTGCTGTGGGCCGATCTCGCCAACCCCTATGTGTGGGCCGTGCTGGCGGCGACGGTCGGCTTTGGCCTGATTGGCTTCTTCGACGATTACCGCAAGCTGACGCGGCGCTCCCATCACGGGCTGCCCGGTCGGATCAAGCTCTTGATCGAGATCATCCTCGCCGGTGTTATTTGCGTCGTGCTGGCACTCGTCATGCCGCCGCCGCTGGCGAACGCGGTCGCGCTACCGTTCTTCAAGACCGTCCTATTGAATCTCGGCTGGGCCTTTCTGCCGTTCGGCGTGGTGGTGATCGTCGGCGCCTCGAACGCGGTCAATCTGACCGACGGCCTCGACGGGCTGGCGATCGGGCCCTCGATGATCGCGGCCGGATGCTTCGCCTTGATCGCCTACGTGGTCGGCAACGCCGTATTCGCCAACTACCTGCAGCTCCATCACGTCCCTCGCGCCGACGAGCTGACGGTGTTTTGCGGCGCGATGGTCGGGGCGAGCCTCGGGTTCCTGTGGTTCAACGCGCCGCCGGCCAGCGTTTTCATGGGCGACACCGGATCCTTGGCGATCGGGGCTGCGCTCGGCACGATCAGCATCATTACCAAGCACGAGCTGGTGCTCGCGATCATCGGCGGGTTGTTCGTCTTGGAGGCGGTCTCGGTCATCGTCCAGGTCGCCAGCTTCAAGATGACCGGGCGGCGCGTCTTTCGCATGGCGCCCTTGCACCATCATTTCGAGCAGAAGGGCTGGGAGGAGCCGACCATCGTGATCCGCTTTTGGATCATCGCCTCGATCCTGGCGATCGCCGGGCTGGCGACCTTGAAGTTGCGATAGCGTCCGATGCCCATCGCTCCACACATCGTGGTCGACAGCTTTGCCGGTCGGCGCATCGCGGTCTTGGGGCTCGCGCGCTCGGGCCGCGCCGCCGTCCGCGCGCTTGCCGCGGGCGGCGCGGAAATCCTCGCCTGGGACGACGATCCCGCGGTGCGCGATTCGCTCGCCGCCGAGATGCCGCTCAGCGATCTTGCCGCGGCCGATTGGCGGCAGATCCCGGCTCTCGTGCTGTCGCCCGGCATTCCGCAGCGCTATCCCGAGCCACATCCCGCCGTGTTGCGCGCCCGCGCGGCCGGCAGCGAAATCATCGGCGACATCGAGCTGCTCGGTCGGGCGCGGCCCGATGCCCGCTATGTCGGGATTACCGGCACCAACGGCAAATCGACGACGACGGCGCTGATCGGCCACATCTTGGCCGCCGCCCGGCAGCGCGTCGAAATCGGCGGCAATCTCGGCACTCCGGCGCTCTCCCTGGCGCCGCTCGGCGGCGAGGGCATCTATGTGCTGGAATGCAGCTCGTTTCAGCTGGAGCTGATCGGCAGCCTCGCGTTCGATGTCGCGGTGCTGCTCAACATCACCCCCGACCATCTCGACCGGCATGGCGGAATGGCGGGCTACATCGCGGCGAAACGGCGCATTTTCGCGCGCCAACGCGCGGCCTCCACCGCGATCGTCGGCATCGACGACCCGATCTGCCGCGCTGTCGCCGACGAGCTCGGCCGCGCCGGCCCCGCCCGGGTCGTGCCGATATCGGTCATCGAGAGTGCACCAGGCGGCGTCTATGTCGATCGCGGTCGGCTCGTCGACGCGACCGGGGGGCGGCCGGTCGAAGTGCTCGACCTGGCGCTGGCCGAGCGCCTGCCCGGTTCGCATAACTGGCAGAATGCCGCTGCCGCCTATGCCGCCGCGCGCTCGGTCGGGGTTGCCGCCGAAGAAGCCGCGGGCGCGATTCGCTCGTTTCCCGGCCTCGCGCATCGACAAGAGCTGGTAGATACGATCGATAGCGTGCGCTATATCAACGATTCGAAGGCGACAAACGCCGATGCGGCCGAAAAGGCGCTGGCATGTTATGAGGCGATCTATTGGATCGTCGGCGGGCTGCCGAAGGCAGGGGGGATCACTCCGCTCGCGCCGTATTTCAGACGGCTGCGGCACGCCTATTTGATCGGCACCGCGACGGAGGAGTTTGCCGCGACGCTGGGTAATTCGGTTCCCTTCACGCGCTGCGGGGATCTCAGGACCGCGACGCAAGCCGCGGCCGAACAGGCGCGCCAGGACGGCGCGTCGGGGGCGGTCGTCCTGTTGTCGCCGGCCTGCGCCTCCTACGACCAGTTCGCCAATTTCGAGGTGCGGGGCGATGCCTTTCGCGCCCTCGTCGCCGAATTACACAATGCGGAGCGCGGGCGTCCCGCCCGCGTGCGGGCCAGAGGCCCGCGGTCCGATGCGGACAGCGCGCGATGATGTTCGCTCGCATCGACCAGAGCCCGGTCGCCCGGTGGTGGTGGACCATCGACCGCTGGAGCCTGGGTGCGCTCGCTCTTCTGATCGCCTTCGGCGCGGTGTTGAGCATGGCGGCAAGCCCGGCGGTTGCCGAGCGGCTCGGCTACGCGCCCTTGCACTTCGTCGAGCGTCAGATGGTGGCGGCGCCCATCGCCTTCGCGGTGATGTTCGGGGTGTCGCTGCTGCCGCCCCGCGCGGTCCGGCGGGTGGCGTTCATCGGTTTTGCGATCGCCGTCCTGCTGCTCGCGCTGACCTTTGTCGTCGGGGTCGAGATCAAGGGCGCGCGGCGCTGGATCAATCTGCCTGGCATGGCGCTGCAGCCGTCGGAATTCGTCAAGCCGACCTTCGCGATCGTTGCGGCGTGGCTCTTCGCCGAGCAGAAGGAACGCCCCGGTTTTCCCGGCAACGCGATCTCTATCGCGCTGTTTCTCGGGCTCGTCGCGATGCTGATGAAGCAGCCGGACCTCGGCATGGCGGTCGTCGTCGCGCTCGTCTGGTTCGCGCAATTCTTCATGGCCGGCCTCAGGCTCTACTGGGCCGCCGCCGGCACGATGGCCGGGCTTGGCGGGCTGGTCGGCGCCTATGTGTGGCTGCCGCATGTGACCAGCCGGATCAATCGCTTTCTCGATCCGGCGGCGGGCGACTCTTATCAGGTCAACCGCTCGATCGAGGCCTTCGTCAATGGCGGTCTGTGGGGCCGCGGGCCCGGGGAGGGAACCGTCAAGGACGTCCTCCCTGACGCACACGCCGATTTCGTGTTCGCGGTTGCCGGCGAAGAGTTCGGGCTCATCGTTTGCATCCTGATCGTCGGCGTGTTTGCCTTCATCGTGCTGCGCGGCTTCTCGCGGCTGCTGCAGGAGGGCAATCTGTTTGTCCTCCTCTCGGCGACGGGGCTCTTAATCCAGTTCGGGCTGCAGGCGATCATCAACATGGCCTCGACCCTGCATCTGATCCCGACCAAGGGCATGACGCTGCCGTTTCTGTCCTATGGCGGGTCGTCGATGCTGGCCTTGGCGTTGGGCATGGGCATGATGCTGGCCCTGACCCGGCGCCGCCTCGGCGGGAGCGAATTGTGAGCGCGGGCCCATTCGTCCTCGCCGCCGGCGGCACCGGCGGGCATCTCTTTCCGGCGCAAGCGCTCGCCGAGCGGCTGGTCCGGCACGGCGCCAGGGTGTGCCTCCTCACCGACCGGCGCGCCGACGCGTTTGCCGAAGTGGTGCCCGGCATCGATATCCGCGAGATCCGCGCCGGACGGCTCGGCGGCAATCCGCTGCAAAGCGCCCGCGGCGTCGCCCTGATGGCGGTCGGCTTCGTCCAGGCGCGGCTTGTCTTGCGCCGGCTCGACCCCGAAGCGGTGGTCGGCTTCGGCGGCTATCCGTCGGTGCCGACGATGCTCGCGGCGATCCAGCTCGGCCTGCCGAGCGTGATCCACGAGCAGAACGCGGTGCTCGGCCGCGCCAATCGCCTGCTGGCGGGGCGCGTCCGGCGGATCGCCACCGGCTTTGCCGACACAAGCGGCCTGCGGCCGGCCGACCGGGCGCGCGCCGCCTATACCGGGAACCCGGTGCGGCCGGCGATCGCTGCCGCCGCCGTCGGATACCGGCCGCCCCGGGCCGGCGCGCCGATCGAGCTGCTGATCCTCGGCGGCAGTCAGGGCGCGCGGATTTTCGCCGACATCGTGCCGCCGGCTCTGGCGGGATTGCCGCCGGCACTGCGCGCGGCGTTGCGCGTCAGCCAGCAGGCCCGGCGCGAGGATTGCGCCCGGGTCGCGGCGCAGCTGGAAGAAGCCGGCATCGCCGCCGAGGTCAAAAGCTTCTTCACCGACGTGCCGGAGCGCCTCGCGCGGGCCCAGCTGGCGATCTGCCGGGCCGGGGCATCGACGGTGGCCGAGCTCGCCGCGATCGGCCGGCCGGCGCTCCTGGTGCCCTACCCGCACGCGACCGACGACCACCAGGCGGCCAACGCCCGCGCTTTCGCCGAGGCCGGCGCCGGTTGGCTGATCCCGCAAGCGGGGCTGAGCGCGCCTGTCTTGACCGCAATCCTCACTGAGCGACTCGCCGACGCGGCCGGTCTCGCCCATGCTGCCGCGCAGGCCCGCGGATTTGCCTGCGATGATGCCGCCGAGCGGCTCACCGCAATCGTCCTCGCCGTGGCGGCGGGCAGGGATGGCGAGCCGGAGGGCACGCTGGTTTCTAAGCCGGGGGAGTTCGCGGCATGAGATCGCTCCCCGAATCGATCGGCCCCATTCATTTCGTCGGGATCGGCGGCATCGGGATGAGCGGGATTGCCGAGGTGCTGCACAATCTGGGCTATCGGGTGCAAGGCAGCGATCTCATCGAGAGCGCCAATACGCGCCGGCTTGCCGGGCTCGGCATTGCCGTGATGATCGGCCACGCCGCCGAAAACCTCGACAGCGCCGAGGTCATCGTCATTTCTTCCGCGGTCAGGCCCGACAACCCGGAAGTGGCGGCGGCACGGGCGCGCCGCCTGCCGGTGGTCCGGCGCGCCGAGATGCTGGCCGAGCTGATGCGGCTCAAATGGTCGATCGCGATCGCCGGCACGCATGGCAAGACAACGACGACCTCGATGATCGGCGCGCTTCTGGAGACCGCCGGGCTCGACCCGACCGTGATCAACGGCGGCATCATCAACGCCTACGGGACCAATACACGGCTCGGCGCCGGCGACTGGATGGCGGTCGAGGCCGATGAGAGCGACGGCACCTTCACGCGGCTGCCGGCGACCGTCGCGATCGTCACCAACATCGATCCCGAACACCTCGATTTCTACGGCGACTTCGCCGCGTTGAGCCAGGCCTTCGAGACCTTTGTCGGCAATATCCCGTTCTACGGGTTCGCCGTCTTGTGCATCGACCATCCGGTCGTCCAGGGCATGATCGCCCGCCTGTCGGAGCGGCGCATCCTGACCTACGGCCTCAGCCCGCAGGCCGACATCCGTGCGACCAACATCCGGCTGGGCCGCGACGGCAGCCATTTCGACGCGGTGATCGCCGACCGGCTCAGCGGGCGGGAGCGGGTGCTCGCCGGCTTGTTCCTGCCGATGTTCGGCGAACACAACGTGCAGAATTCTCTGACCGTCTTGGCCGTGGCCGAGGAGATGGGTCTCGGCGACGAGGTGGTGCGCACCAGCCTGCGCAGCTTCAAGGGCGTTCGTCGACGCTTCACCAAGACCGGCGAATGGAACGGCGTCACGATCATCGACGATTACGGTCATCATCCGGTCGAAATCGCGGCCGTGCTGAAGGCGGCGCGGGCGATCGCCCTCCTTGACGACAAGGGCGGCCGGGTGATCGCCATCGTGCAGCCGCACCGCTATACCCGCCTGGCCGATCTGTTCGACGGGTTCTGCACCTGCTTCAACGATGCCGATCTGGTGCTCGTCGCCGATGTCTATCCGGCCGGCGAGGCGCCGATCGCAGGCGTCTCGCGCGACGCCTTGGTTGCCGGCCTCAGCGCGCATGGTCATCGCAATGCCCAGCCGCTGCCCGGGCCCGAAGCCCTCGCGCCGCTGCTGCGCTCGATGGCTCGGCCCGACGACATCGTGGTATGCCTCGGCGCCGGTTCGATCACCAACTGGGCAAACAGCTTGCCCCTTGACCTCGCCGAGCTGGACGCGCGGAGCCGGGTGGCGTGAGGGCGCAACCAGACACGAACGCCGGCGATTGGCTGCGGCATCTGCCGCCGGTCCGCGGCCGGCTGGCGGCCAACGCCCCGATCGGGCATTTGACGTGGTTCCGCGTCGGCGGCCCGGCCGAATTGCTGTTCCGGCCGGCGGGCGAGGATGATCTGGCGGGTTTTCTCGGTGCGCTGCCGGCCGACATCCCGGTGACCGTGATCGGCGTCGGCTCGAACCTCCTGGTGCGCGACGGCGGCATCCCCGGCGTCACAATCCGCCTTGGCCGCGGCTTTGCCGCAGCGGTCCCGTCCGAGGACGAGGTGGCAGCCGGCGCTGGTGTGCTCGACCTCAATGTCGCGCTCGCCGCCGCCGAAGCCGGGATCACCGGGCTCGAATTCCTGTCCGGGATTCCGGGCACGGTCGGCGGCGGGTTCCAGACCAATGCGGGCGCCTATGGAAGCGAATTCAAGGATGTGCTGATTTCGGCCGATGCGGTCGGCCGCGACGGCAAGATTCATCGGGTGAGCGCCGCGGAACTCGGATTTTCCTACCGACATTCCGCGGCGCCGCCGGGCTGGATCTTCACCAGCGCGATTTTTCGCGGGACGCGCGGCGATCGTGCCGCGATTGCCCGGCGCCTGGCGGAGATCCAGGCCGCGCGCGAAGCCTCGCAGCCGATCCGCGCGCGCACCGGCGGCTCGACCTTCGCCAACCCGCCCGGCCATACCGCGTGGCAGCTGATCGACGCGGCCGGCTGCCGCGGCCTTGCCCGCGGCGGCGCGATGGTCTCCGAAAAGCACGCCAATTTCCTGATCAACACCGGCAATGCGACGGCCGCCGACATCGAAGCTCTGGGCGACGAGGTGCGGCGCCGGGTGGGTGACCGGTTCGGCATTGTCCTCGATTGGGAGATCCGCCGTATCGGGCGGCTGTTGCCCGAGATCGCACCGGCCCCGGATAGCGCGCTCGCGAGGACAGGATGAGGACCCGCGCGGGTCGCGCTGCCCCATCGCCCTCGCGGCGCCGCCGTCGGATCTCCCCCACGCTGCGCCGTGCCGTGCCGTGGGCGATCTTGGTTGTGCTCGCCGTCGCCGGTTATGGCGGGGTTGTGCTGAGCCGGCTGCCGATCGGTCAGGCGATCCTCACCGGGGCCGCCGATCGGGCCCTCGCGGCGAGTGCGGCGCTCGGCCTGGTGGTCGGGGATATCGAAGTCGAGGGCCGCGAGACCACCGACACCGCGACAATCATGGCCGCTCTCTCGGCCGCACGCGGCACGCCGATCCTCGCCGTCAGCCCGAGCCGGGCGAAGAAGAAGCTGGAGAGCCTGCCGTGGGTGCGTTCCGCGGCGATCGAGCGTCGTCTGCCCGGGACCCTCCTCGTGCGGCTGGTCGAACGCCACCCCCTCGCGGTGTGGCAGCACGCCGGCAAGCAGGAGCTGATCGATCGCGAGGGGGCGGTGATCCCGGTCAAGGATCTGACCCGGTTTGCCCGGCTGCCGACGGTGGTCGGCGACGATGCGGCGAGTCGCGCCGCCGCGCTCATCGACATGCTGGCGCAGGAACCCGAGCTTGCCGCCCGGGTGACCGCCGCGGTGCGGGTCGACGACCGGCGCTGGAACCTGCGGATCGACAACGCGATCGACGTCTTGCTGCCCGAGACCAACCCGGCCGAGGCGTGGGCGCGGCTCGCCGCGCAGGAACGGGCAAAGAACCTGTTGCAGCGCGATATCCAGAGCGTCGATATGCGGCTGCCCGATCGCTTGGTGCTGCACCCCGCCGGCGCGGCGCCCGGCGAGGCAGCGCCGCCGAAGAAGGCCCGTGCGTCGGGAAAGAGCACATGAGGAAGACAACCGCGAAGCAGAGCGTCGCGCCGCAAACCAACTCCGGCGGCGGCCCGGGGAAGAGCTCGGCGGGCAACGGCAACGGGGCGCGCCCACGCACAACTCAGCGCAATGGATCCGCGCGCCCGCGCGGCAGCATGATCGCGGCGATCGACATCGGCACGACCAAGATCTGCTGCTTTATCGCGCGGGTCGAAGACCAGCCGCGCATCCTCGGCATCGGCCATCAGATCGCGCGCGGCATGAAGAGCGCCACGATCATCGATCTCGATGCCGCAGCCGATTCGATCCGCAATGCCGTACACGCCGCCGAGGAAATGGCCGGTGAAACGATCGGGCGCGCCGTCGCCAACCTGTCGGGCGGCTATACCGCCTCGCGTATCGTCAAGGCGGAAATCGGCGTGGGGCGGCACGAGATCACCGATCGCGACATGCGCCAAGTCCTCGAACGCGGCTACGTGACGCGCGAATCACCCGACCGGCAGGTCATTCATTCGATCCCGGTCGGCTTCTCGATCGACGACAGCCGCGGCATTCTCGACCCGCGCGGCATGGTCGGCGAGCGGCTCGGCGTCAACATGCATGTCGTTACCGCCGCTACGGCGAGCGTGCGCAACCACACCTCCGCGATCGGGCGCTCGCATCTCGAAGTCGAGGCGCTGGTCGTGAGCCCCTACGCCGCCGGCCTCGCCTGCCTCGTTGAAGACGAGATGGATCTCGGCGTCACGGTTATCGACATGGGCGGCGGCACGACGACGATCGGCGTGTTCTTCGGCGGCAATCTGATCTTCGCCGATGCCGTGCCGGTCGGCGGCCTCCATGTCACCAACGACATTGCCCGTGGCCTCGCCACCCCGCTCGCCCACGCCGAGCGGATGAAGGCGCTGTTCGGCAGCGCCATTGCGTCCACCCTCGACGAGCGCGAAATGATCGCCGTTCCGCAGATCGGCGAAGACGAAGACGGCCATGTCAACCATGTGCCCAAATCGCTGCTCGTCAGCATCATTGCCCCGCGGATCGAAGAAACCTTCGAGCTCGTCCAACAACGGCTGGAAGCGAGCGGCTGCGACAAGATCGCCGGCCGGCGTGTCGTCTTGACCGGCGGCGCCTGCCAATTGCATGGGGTGCGCGAGCTGGCCGGGCTCATTCTCGACAAGCAGGTGAGAATCGGCCGGCCGACGCGCATCAAGGGCCTGGCCGAAGCCACCCATGGCCCGGCGTTTTCCACCGCGGCGGGGTTGTTGCTTTTTGCCATGTCCGAACGCGCCGAATCGCCGCGCCCGCCGCGCAGCGCGCCGAGCGGGATGTTCGGTCGGGTTGGGCAATGGCTGCGCGAGAATTTTTGAGTTTGCTTGGATTTTTCTTTGGCCGCGGGTACCTGGTTTGCGGCAAAACGGGTAGTATCGGGCTGCGACATCAGTGGGCGCAACCCGAACCCGGGCTGCTCTCGCGCCCTATGGCGGCGATCGGGACGAGGGGGAGCCGGCCTCTTGGGGCCGGGTCACAATCGCGCAGGCGTGGAGGACGATAGCATGATCAATCTCAGCATCCCGAAGGACGAGCAGGAGCTTAAGCCCCGCATTACCGTCGTCGGGGTCGGCGGCGCCGGGGGGAATGCCGTCAACAACATGATCCGCTCGAACCTGGTGGGGTGTGAATTCATTGTCTGCAACACCGACGCGCAGGCGTTGGCGCTATCGACGGCGCCGCGCAAGATCCAGCTCGGAATCGGGGTCACCCATGGCCTCGGTGCCGGTGCGCGGCCCGATGACGGCCGGGCGGCCGCCGAGGAGGCGGTCGACGACCTGCTCGAATCGATGCAGGGATCGAACATGGTGTTCATCACCGCCGGCATGGGCGGCGGCACCGGCACCGGCGCTGCTCCGGTCATTGCACGCATCGCGCGCGAATCGGGCATTCTGACGGTCGGCGTCGTCACCAAGCCCTTTCAGTTCGAGGGCGTTCACCGCATGCGCGTCGCCGATTCCGGGATCGAGGAGCTGCAAAAATACGTCGACACGCTGATCATCATCCCGAACCAGAACCTGTTCCGCATCGCCAACGAGCGCACGACCTTCGCCGATGCGTTCAAGATGGCCGACGATGTGCTGCATTCGGGGGTGCGTGGGGTTACCGACCTGATGGTGATGCCCGGCCTCATCAATCTCGACTTCGCCGATATCCGCACGGTGATGAGCGAGATGGGCAAGGCGATGATGGGGACCGGCGAAGCCGAGGGCGATCGCCGCGCGATCGACGCCGCCGAGGCCGCGATCAACAACCCGCTCCTCGAAGACGTCTCGATGAAGGGCGCCCGCGGCGTCCTCATAAACATCACCGGCGGCGCCGATATGACGCTGTTCGAGGTCGACGAGGCCGCCAACCGGATCCGCGAGGAGGTCGATCCCGACGCCAACATCATCTTCGGCTCGACCTTTGACGAGAAGCTCGCCGGCAAGATGCGCATCTCTGTCGTCGCGACCGGGATCGAGGCCGTGGAGCTCGCGCAGGAGCAGGGACGCCTCGGGCTGGTCGCTCGCACCCCCGATGGCGAGGCTGGCTCGCGCGATTCGGGCTCCGGCTACACCCAACCGATGCTGACGCAGAACGCGGCCAGCCCATCGGCGGCCGACGCCGAGCCCAGGGGCGAACATCGGGGCGAAACGCGCGCCGAACCCGTCCCTCCCGCGGCCGAAGCGGCGGAAAACGCGGCGGTGAAAGGCGGCGCCTTTATCGCGCCGCGGCCGGTCGATGCGGGACCCGCTCGCCCGGTGCCGATTGTTCAGTCCACTGGCGTTCAGGCGACTGGCATTCAGTCCACCGGTGCCCCGCCGGCGGTTGCGCCGGCCGGGTCAACGCCACGCAGCGATGCCCAGCCGCGGCCCAAGGGCCGGGTGCCGAGCCTCATCGAGCGGGTCACCGGGGTCGGCCGCGCCCGACCCCCGGTGCCGGTGCCCGATCGCTCGCCACGGCCGGCCGCGGTGCTGGCGCGCCCGGCCCAGCCGCGGCTCGCGCCGCTCGAGCCCGAGGAACGGCCGGGGACCAGCAAGGACGACGATTTGCTCGACATCCCGGCGTTTCTGCGGCGCCAGGCCAACTGAGCCGTGGCGCCGGCCACCCGGCCGGAGCGGATCCGATTCGCGGCGACGGCGGGATGAAATGCGCGTGCGGGTTGAGCGCTGCGTGCCACATCTTGTGCCCGCGGAGGCTTCGACATGCAATAATCGGTAACAATGTTTGATTTGTGACGATCTGGGGGCGGGGCTAGCGTGCCCTTGGGATCGGTTCATCGCGAACGTTGTCGCATGTGGGGGGACATGGAAATCGCGCTGCAGCGGACGTTGAGCGAGGTCAGCAATTGCCGCGGCATTGGCCTGCATTGCGGCCAGCCGGTCGCGATGACCCTGCGCCCGGCGCCGCCGGACAGTGGGATCGTGTTTCGCCGGCTCGATGCCGGCGCCGAAATCCGCGCGAGCTGGACCAGCACCATCGAATCGTCCCTGTCGACCGTGCTGTCCAATGGCGAGGGAATTCAGATCGGCACGATCGAGCATCTGATGGCGGCGCTCGCCGGGAGCCAGGTTGATAATGCGGTGGTCGAGCTGGATGGGCCCGAGGTGCCGATCATGGATGGCAGCGCGGCGCCGTTCATGCTGATGATCGAACGCGCCGGGATCGTCGCGCAAGACGCCGTGCGGCGCGCCTTCAAGGTCTTGAAGCCGGTTTGGGTCAGCGCCAACGGCGCGTCGGCGGCGCTGTTGCCCGAGCACGGCTTCTCGATGAGCTTTGAGATCGATTTCGACAATCCGCTGATCCGCCGGCAGGACATCACGCTCAATTTCGAGCCCGGCACCTTCAAGGCCGAGCTTGCCCCGGCCCGCACCTTTGGGCTGCTCGACGATTGGCCGCGTCTCAAGGCCGCCGGGCTGGCGCGCGGCGGTTCGCTCGACAACGCCATCGTGGTCAGCGGCAACCGGGTGCTGAACGATGGCGGGCTGCGCTTTGCCGACGAGTTTGTCCGCCACAAGCTGGTCGATGCCCTGGGCGATCTCTATCTCGCCGGCGGACCGATCATCGGGCATTTCCGCGGGCTGCGGTCGGGCCATGCCCTGACCCGCCGGCTGATCGCGGCGCTGTTTGCCGATCGTGACGCCTGGTGCGACACGACGATCGTCGAAGCCGCGGGTATCGACAGCCTCGCCTGGCCGGAGGCTCCCCGGGTCGCGCGGGCCTGATCGAGCCGGGTTTTGTGCGGCGCTGTCGGTTTGTCGCCGTCGACGTGATCCATGCTATAAGCTCGCCGGATCTGTGGCGGGGTTGAGAGCACCGATGCGTCTGTTATTGTTGCCGCCGCCGTGGCGGGTCGCCGCCATGGCGCTGATGATCGCGCTCGCCTCGTGCAGCGACTCGAAGGACGAGGCTTACATCGAAAAGCCGGTCGACGATCTCTACAACAAAGCCATGGACGCCCTGGTCGATGAAAACTACACCGCGGCGGCCAAGACCTTCGATCAGGTGGAAAGCCAACATCCCTATTCGGTGTGGGCGACGAAAAGCCAGCTGATGCAGGTCTACTCCCTGTACCAGGACGGTAAATACGACGATGCGATCATCGCTGCGGATCGCTTTATCCAGCTGCATCCGGGCCACCGCGACGTCGCCTATGCCTATTATCTTAAGGCCATCTGCTATTACATGCAGATCGTCGATGTCGGCCGCGATCAGAAGCTGACCGAGCTGGCGCTCAAATCGCTCGACGACATCGTTCGCCGCTTTCCCGACAGCAAATATGCGCGCGACGCCAAGCTGAAGCTCGACTTCACCCGTGATCATCTGGCCGGAAAGGAAATGGAAATCGGCCGGTATTACCTCAAGCGCCAGGAATACCTGGCTGCGATGAACCGCTTCAAACGGGTCATCGACAATTTCCAGACGACGACGCATGTGCCCGAAGCGCTCGAGCGGCTCGTCGAATGCGATCTCGCCCTCGGTCTGACCCCGGAAGCCAAGGAGAACGCGGCGGTGCTGGGCTACAATTACCCGGGCAGCCGCTGGTATGGCGATGCCTACGCGCTGGTCACCGGCGGCGGCGCCCCGGCGACCGCGAGCGAAGGCTGGTTTAGCCACTTCGTCAGTGGCGTCCTCTGAACCGCGCTACATTACAAAAAAATAATTACAGCCTGGCCAGCCGCTGATCTATGTCAGCGCATCTTGTTGCGGGCGAACCGGGAGGGTGCTGACCATGTTGCGGCGGATGCTTGCAGTCGGGTTCCTGCTGATTCTATCGGCCGCAGCGGCAAATGCCGCCGATCAACCCGCCGCCGGCATCGCCGGTCTCTTCGTCACGACCAAATATCCGGCGATGACCGTCCGGGCCGGCGAGACCGCGACGATCGATTTGTCGGCGCGCAACTTCAGATTGCCGCCGCAGCTTCTGACCCTTACCGTGCCGCAGGCGGCCGATGGCTGGAAGGCCACGATCCTGGGCGGCGGCCAGCCGGTTGGCGCTGTCGAGGTCGCGCCGGATTCCGAGGAGCGGCTGCAATTGCGCCTCGAACCGCCGGCCGGGATCGGCCATGGCAACTATCAGTTCACCGTCGAGGCCAAGAACGCCCAGTATGACGACAAGCTGGCGATCATCGTCACGATCGGCGAGGAGGTTCCCGCCAAGCTCAAGCTCACCACCAACTTCCCCGCGCTGCGCGGCACCGCGACCACCTCGTTCAAATACAAGGTGTCGGTGACCAACGACAGCGGTCGCGACGCGACGATAAATTTCAGCGCCGATGCGCCAAAGAACTTCCAGACCGGCTTTACCGAGGCCTATGGCAGCCAGCAGCTCACCTCGATCCCGATCGAGGCCGGCAAGTCGAAGGATGTCGAGGCGGCGCTGACCCTCCCGCGCGACACCCCGGCCGGCGACTATAAGCTCGTGCTGCACGCCAAGACCGAGGCGGCGAGCGCCGACCTCCCGGTCAGCCTGACGATTGTCGGCCAGCCGCGCCTGGGGATCTCGGGCGAGGGCGGGCGGCTCTCGGGCGAAGCCTATGCCGGCCAGGGCAGCCAGCTCACCGTGGTCTTGCGCAACGACGGCAGCGAGGCGGCGCGCGACATCGAACTCTCCGCGACGACCCCCGAGGGCTGGAAGTCGAGCTTCGATCCCAAGCAGGTGGCGCAGCTTGGCGCCAACGCGACGCAGGACGTCAAGGTGACGCTGATCCCGTCCGAGCGCGCGATTGCCGGCGATTACCAGACGACGATCCGCGCCAGCGCGGCGGGAGGGCTTTCGGAATCAGCCAATTTCCGCATCACCGTTCTGACCTCGACCTTGTGGGGCGCGGTCGCCATCGCGATCATCGCGATCGCTCTCCTGGTCGTCGTCTTCGCCGTTGCCCGCTTCGGCCGCCGTTAGGAGTCACCGATGGCTGGCGAGGTGGTGATCCGCGCCGAGGCGCTGACCAAGCGCTATGGCGCAACCCAGGCGGTCGATCATATCGACATCGCGGTCAATGCCGGCGAGATCGTCGGCATCCTGGGGCCCAACGGGTCGGGCAAGACGACGACGATCCTGATGCTGCTGGGGCTGACCGAGCCGACCAGCGGGCGTGCCCTGGTTGCCGGCTTCGACCCACTGCGCGAGCCGCTGGAAGTCAAGCGCCGGGTCGGCTACCTGCCGGATCAGGTCGGTTTTTATGATGGCCTCTCAGCGCGCGACAACCTCGCCTATACCGGGCGCCTCGCCGGGCTCTCCCGCCCCGAAATCGACGAGCGCTTTACCGCCGCGCTCGCCCGGGTCGGGCTGGGCGATGTCGGGCGGGCACGGGTCGCGACATTCTCGCAGGGCATGCGCCAGCGTCTCGGCCTTGCCGAAATTCTGATGAAGCGCCCGAGCGTGGCGATCCTCGACGAGCCGACGACCGCGCTCGACCCGCATTCGACGCAGGAATTTCTCGAGATGATCCGCCGCCTCAAGGCCGACGGGACCGCGGTCCTCTTGTCGTCGCACCATCTCGATCAGGTGCAGAGCGTGTGCGACCGGGTGGCCCTCTTCAATCGCGGCCGCATCGTACTCGCCGGCACGGTCACCGAGCTGGCCGGGCGCGTCCTGGGCGGCGGCCATGTCATCGATGTCGAGGTGCGCGGACCGGGAGATGCGACGGGCGTCGAACAACGCCTCGCCGCATTGCCCGGGGTCGTGCGGGTACAGACGCTCGGCCTCGGGCTGGGCAGCCAGCGCTACCGGGTCGATTGCCAGAGCGACCTGCGCGCCGAGATCGCGCGGCGCCTCGCCTCCGAGGTCGAGCTGATCGGCCTTCACTTTGCCGCGCCGAGCCTCAACGAGGTCTACAATCGCTATTTCGAGGAGGCGCGCAATGTCGCGCAGTGAGAGCGCCGCTCGCCCCGATAGAAGGCGACTGGGCTCGCCCTGGACCGGCCTCGGCGCCGTCATCGCCAAGGAGACCGCGGACCATCTGTCGAGTGCGCGGATGCGCATCCTCGAAGCGCTGGTGTTCCTGACCGCAATCGCCGCCGCCTATGCCGCGATTCGCTCGATCCGCGCGACGATCGGCGAAAGCCCGTTCCTGTTTCTGCGCCTCCTCACATTTTCGCAGGACCCGCTGCCGTCATTTATCGCGCTCTTGGGTTTCCTCATTCCGCTGGTCGCGATCGCGCTCTCGTTCGATGCGATCAATGGCGAATTCAACCGGCGCACGATGAGCCGCATCCTGGCCCAGCCGATCTATCGGGACGCCCTGTTGCTCGGCAAGTTCTTTGCCGGATTGCTCGCCCTGACGATCGGTCTGGTCTCGCTGTGGCTCCTCGTCCTGGGGCTCGGCCTGCTGCTGTTGGGCCTCCCGCCGAGCACCGAGGAGACGGTGCGGATGCTCGGTTTTCTCGTCGCCACCATCGCCTATGGCGGGGTCTGGCTGGCGGTGGCGCTCTTGTTCTCGGTGGTGTTCCGCGCCCCGGCGACGGCCGCCCTCGCCGCGCTCGGCACCTGGCTCCTCTTCGCCCTCTTCTGGTCGGTGATCACTCCGCTCATCGCCAATTTGATCGCCGGGCCGCCCGAGGGGGTCTTCGGGCCGCGCATGGAATTTCTGCAAGCCCAGACGATCATCGACCGCCTCTCGCCCAACACGCTCTATGCCGAGAGCGCGCTCGCGCTGTTGCACCCGGCGACGCGCGCCCTGGGACCGGTATTGATCAGCCAGCTGCAAGGCGCGCTCCTGGGGGCGCCGTTGCCGGCCTCGCAGAGCTTCATCCTCATTTGGCCGCAGCTGACGGGGCTCATCGCGGCGACGATCGTGATTTTCGTCATTGCCTATATAGCCTTCCAGCGCCAGGAGATCCGCGCGTGATGCCGGCGCGGCGGTAGGAGATTCCCTGCCGCTTTTGCGCCCGTTTGCACCGACTTCGCCCCCCTATTTCCAACCGAATTTGCTGAACCGGACAGCATTGGCCCCCGTGCGGGGGGTAGGGGGAGGAGGGAAGGCGGGGGCAAATGCCCGAGGGGTTTATGGTATCATGCGCCCTGCATGCTGCTCGGCCTGACCATTCGCGATGTTGTTCTGATCGACCGCCTGAGCCTCGCCTTCCGGCCGGGGCTGTGCGTGCTGACGGGCGAGACCGGGGCCGGCAAATCGATCCTCCTGGATGCGCTCGGGCTGGCGCTCGGCCGGCGCGCCGATGCGAGCCTGGTGCGCCCCGGAGCCGAGCAGGCAATGGTCGCCGCCGAGTTCGTCGTCGAGCCCGGCCATCCGGCGGCTTCGGTGCTGCGGGGGGCCGGCATTGCGGCCGATCTCGCCGGCGGAATCGTGTTGCGCCGGCTGGTCGGCGCCGACGGGAAGAGCCGCGCCTTTGTCAATGACGAACCGGCCAGTGTCGGCTTGCTGCGCGAGATCGGCGACAGTCTCGTCGAGATCCAGGGGCAAGGCGAGCAGCGCGGCCTCCTGGACCCGGCGACACATCGTTCGCTGCTCGACGATATGGCCGGGCATGAGGTCGCGCCTGTGGCGCTCGCCGCTGCCTGGCGGGAATGGCGGGCGGCGCGGGAGCGGGCCGAGGATGCCGCGCGCCGCCTCGCCGACAGCCGGGCCGAGGAGGATCTGTTGCGCCATCACCGCGCCGAACTCGACGCGCTCGCGCCCGAAGGGGACGAAGAGGAACGGCTCGGCGCCCGTCGCCTCCTCATGCAGAATGCCGAGCGCCTCGGCGAGGCGGTCGCCGAGGCGATCGCCGAGATCGATGGCGAGGGCGGCGCGCAGGAGGCGCTGGCCCGCGCCCTGCGCCGGCTCGACCGCGCCCGCGACCGGGCGCAGGGCCTCCTCGACGGCGCGCTCGCCGCGGCCGAGCGCGCCGCCAGCGAAACCGGCGAGGCGCTCGCCGCGCTCGCCGGCGCGGCGGCGGCGCTCGAACTCGATCCGCGCGAGCTCGAAGCGGTCGAGGAGCGGCTCTTTGCGTTGCGCGCGCTGGCGAGGAAGCACGGGGTCGCGATCGCCGATCTGCCGCGGCTGCGCGCGGAGTTGGGGACCCGGCTCGTCGGGATCGAGACCGGCGCTGAAGAGGTCGCGGCGCTCGAAGAGGCAGTGGCCGCCGCGCGGGCCGGCTACGTCGCCGCTTCCGGCGCCGTCTCGCGCGAGCGCGAGCGCGCCGCGCGCCGGCTCGATGGCGCGATCGCGGCGGAATTAAAGCCGCTGCGCCTCGACAAGGCGCGGTTCCGCACGGTGCTGACCGCGCTTCCCGAGGCGGAATGGGGCGAGCACGGCAGGGAGCGCGTGCATTTCGAGGTCGCGACCAACCCGGGGGCACCGTTCGGGCCCTTGGCGCGCATCGCCTCGGGGGGCGAATTGTCGCGCTTCATGCTGGCGCTGAAGCTCGTGCTCGCCGGCGGCTCCTCGGTGCCGACGCTGATTTTCGACGAGGTCGACAGCGGGATCGGCGGCGCCGTCGCGGCCGCGGTCGGCGAGCGCCTGCAACGCCTCGGGACAAGGCTGCAGATCCTCGTCGTGACCCACTCGCCGCAGGTCGCGGCGCGCGGCGCGCATCACTGGCGCGTCGCCAAGCGGCAGGCCGAGCGCGCGACGGTGACCCGGGTCGAGGAACTCGACGCCGATACGCGCCAGGAGGAGATCGCGCGCATGCTGTCCGGCAGCACCGTGACCGCCGAGGCGCGCGCCGCCGCGGCGAGCCTCATAGCCGGGGCGCGGCCGTGAACCGTGCGTCCTTCGAGACGCGCCCTTTAGGCGCTCCTGAGAGGCTGGCCGGAAATGAATTGAGTGATTTCAGTCATCTGTGATTCGGTCGTGGTTGCGAGCTACGACGGAGGATCACATGGCTTGGACCGAAATCACTCGGAGGAAGTATC
>Ga0182024_10001093_pt1 | contig 70174 bp, 53 predicted proteins | sample P32metaG_FD_120480 | JGI IMG/M metagenome (GOLD analysis project Ga0182024, IMG submission 120480) | Permafrost microbial communities from Stordalen Mire, Sweden - P3-2 metaG (Illumina Assembly) | ecosystem: Environmental > Terrestrial > Soil > Wetlands > Permafrost | place: Sweden: Stordalen...
GACCCAAGGGCTCCCATCCCAGCTTGAATCAAATAAAGCAGTGAAATGAAAGCACCCGCCACCGCTCATCACCTCGTGCCAGATACTGTGGGAATATGCCGATCGAGTTTTCACACAGTCTGTTTATTCAGCGATATTCACCTTTACTGGCCTTTTCCGAGGATTGCGCCGTTGCCCAGCGATGGCCCGCAGTATTTTACAAACGCTCTGAATTGCATGATGGACTTTTGGCGGAAAGGTCTTTCCGACCATGAATGGAAGAATTTTTTTGTGTGGATCGTCTCAACGGGGCAATCTGGCTATCGTCAAGTAAAGGAAGGAACGCTCGATTTTGGAGGGCGTCCGCAACCTCCTTGGTTTTTTGCGCCAGTCGAGGCGCAGTCGGCACTGATAGAAAAAGAGCGAAAGCCATCGAAGGACAAAAAATAAACCGATTGCCCGCGTTCATCGGCGCAGCGCGGTTAAGTCAACGTGCGGCGTCTGGCGGCGAATCGCCTTTGCTGTGATTGTGGGCTGTTACTGCCATCAGAGCAAAAAGCGTTTCCATTTCCCCCGCCGTCATTGGCGGTTCTTGGAGGTCCGAAGCAATACGCAAAAGGCGGTTGCGACAGTCCAATACTTTTGCCAGTGCTTCTAGCGGTCTTTCTATCAGGGGTTTGACCTCGTGTGGAGTGCGAATTATATCGGGAAACAGTTCGTCCAACACGGCGACTGCCTCGGTCATTCTTTGCACGCCGACTGAGGTTAGGATTGCGGCCATTTCGTTTGGCGTCGAGATTGCAGTGCCGGAAATCCACTTCGCCCTGGCCATGCGTTCAATGATGCTTTGGTAATTGGAATCGTTGCTGTTAAAGTCAACTTTCGGTGGAAACATAGTTATCCAATACTCTCAGGTTTGTCCCCGCGTCAAGTCACCTGCGCTGCGCGGTCCAAAGGTTGACTTCGTTGGTCGGCGTCGGCGCAAGAGCGCTGAAATCTCCGAGCACGTTGTATGTCCCGCTCATGGCGGCGCCATTCAACGTGCCATTCATGCTATAGTTGACTTTTCCCATCGGTTGCGCCTCGTAAGACCAGTTTATTTTGTCGCCGACTCGCGTTCCATGAACGTCGCCGCTACCATTCCCGTATTCAGCGTCCTGCTGAATCTCGCCAGTGAGCACGCCCGCTTTATCGAGTAGTGTGAGGCGATCAATCGCTTTGCCCCGATGCACTTCCCATTGGCCGGTGACATTTGGCTCTGATGATGTCCGGTGCGTGATAGTGAATCCAAGGAGAGCGCCCGCGACCATTGCGGCGGCAATGGCAACGAAGGCAGTTTTCACAAGGCGCGATTCCATGAAGGGCAAATCATCGGCCAGAACCGGCGTGTTTTCAAGGCGTTTTTGATTTGGGTTGAAAATAAACGCTTGACGGATTAACCGGATTCGGTTAAATCAATCGCGTGACTATACGAGCAGGCGACAATTTAAAAGCCCTTCTCAATAAAGTGAACCAGTTGGCTGCCGCGCGTGGGAAGAAAACGCAATTGGCGAAATTCCTTCGCGTATCACCGCAGCGGGTCACGAATTGGCTTTCATTGGATCGCGCTCCGAATGGTGAAGTCACTCTTCAACTGCTTGAATGGGTCCAGGCAGAGGAGGCAAAACAAAACAAAAACCGGGGAAGTGGTAGAACACAACCCCGGCCAAAGACCCGTCATCCTCATTCCAGTTATGAAAAAAGAAAAACGAATCCGCGCAAACGGTAGCCCGGCTACAGTCAACAAGCAAACCAAAATCACTGGTCAAAAGTCCAATGTGAGACTTCACAAAGTCACACTGCCGCCTGTCGCGGTAACATTGATTGACAGAGTGCGGGGTGAAGAAAGCCTTGATGACTTCGTATTGCAGGCGGTCCTTGATGACTTGGAGCGCAAAGGCGTTGGAAAGGCGGCAGCGCGTTCGGCCTCCTTTACGCGTTCCGTCGCGCCGACTGGCAACGGGAGCGATGCGGAGTATTATGCGGCGGCGCAAGAGCTTGTGGACTTGGAAATCTTTAACAGAGCCTCTGCGTTGCTCAACCATGTCGAGGCTCAATTGAAGAGAGAGGATATTAAACCTGAGCGCAAGCGCACGTTGCGGGTTATATATGGCGCTGGACAGACCGTCGTTGACCAACTCGTTCTGCCAGGTTCGCTGAAATGTTTGCAATCACGGTTGCTGGCTGGCAACGGGGCGAAGGAAGGGGCCAGTCGATGAATGCCAGATCGTCGCCGGACATGAAAAACCGGACAAGCCGAGGAATCCTTCATATCCAATTGGACGGATGGGAAGTCAAGGATACCCGCGCCGTAGCAGAGTGCATGGGTAGTTCTCTGCCGTCTTTCTTGAGGCAGGCGATTCGGGAGTTCACCAGGAGCGTGGAAAGTAAATTGAACATTGCTCCGTTCACTGCCCACTCAATGGGCCGGAAGCGGCGGATCGAAATGGGACGTCGGCTCAGAGAGTTTCAATGGGCGACGCGCTCCAACAAGAAATTGAATTGATTCCAGGACGGATTGACAAAAGGCCTGGCGTTGAATGCGTCGGGCTTTTTGTTTTGGCCGATGGCGCGGATCGGTCTGGATTTGAGCAGCCAAAAAGGGCGCGGCCTTGGAATGCTCCTGGCACTGGCCATGAATCGCTTGTGCAACGTCATTTCACGAGCTTTGAAATGGGCCTTTCCGCCAAACGAATCGACGCTAAAAACGGCGTGTCGGCCTTCCTTACAGTTTTCTTCGGCTTCGTGTCCTTCCCTCTGGACACAGCTACTTGCAGCTTGCGTGTTTTTTTGGGCGGTCATAATTTCTCGTGGTAAGGCAGTTCCTAGAGGGAAAGCGTGGTCGCCGGGTCAAAATGTCGCATAACTTCACGCCCTCGCTTGCTATGTCGGCGGATAGGTCTTGGGCCTGTCGTAAGTGATTGATGTCCAGCATCGTGCGGGCTTATCCGGGCTTGTCACCCCTTTTGGAACTTCTCCGTCAAGATTCATCAGATTCAAAAAATATCCCTTGACGTTACGGCCACTGTGGCGTAAATACAATGTAAATACAAAGCATGTTCAAGTGATTTACATAGTATGGAATTTGATTGGAACAATCCGCCGTTTAATCTCGACAGTTCGCTGACAATCCAGGCGATTGAGGAATCGTTCGAGGATCCGTTTGCGGTGCGGCTGCTGCCGGATTCGCCGCGGTTCTCTGCTCAGGCTCGGTTTTTTAATCTTGGCGTGGCGGCAGATGGTTCCGGTATTTTTACTCTGTATCGCACCAATGGCAAGCAGGCTCGCGTGATTTTCGCACGCCCGTTTGAGCCGGAGGAACGGTTTGTTTATCAACGTAAATTGAATCAATCGCTGGCGTTGCAACAATAATACGAATCCTATGAATTCAATATCCACTTGGGAGGAGGTTCCGTTGTTCGACCGGGAAGATGCCGAGGCCGCGTATTGGGCCGATACCAAGGTTGATGTGCGGCTGATGGAATCCTCGGTCACGGCCGGGTCTGAATTAGCCGATTCGATCACGATCTCGTTGCGCATTGATCCGCGGATGCTGGCGCGCATCAAGCGGCTGGCCCGCTCGCGCTATCTCAATTACCAGAGCATGATCAAACAATGGCTGAGCGAAAGGATGGAGCAGGAAATCCGGGAGCAGAAGCAGGGAGCGCGTTCGTCCAATGGATAACGGAAAACCATGAACACTCAAGGGCATAATCAAGAACGCTGGCAAAAGGCCTTCACGATGATCGAAATGCTGACGGTCATTGCGATCATGAGCATTATCGCGGCGTTGGTTGTGACGATGGGGCAGGCCGCTTCGGAGAAGAAGAAGACTGTGGCCACTGAGGGTATGAAGCAAAGGTTGATCCTCATGATCGGCAATTACCAGGCCAAGCTAAATTATTACCCGCCAGATAATGGCACCAATATTACAATCAATGCCTTTGCCAATCCGTCTGGCTATGACAATTATACTGCGACCAATCCGCTGCTTTATGAATTGACCGGAGGAACAAATTTGAATAACGGTGCGACTTTGGCTGTTTTCAATTCCAGCAATCTTCTCACAAGCGCTTATTTTACGGTTTTTGGCCGCGGCGGAGTCGCCAATGGCGATGCGCTCGAACCGCACAATTTTTTCCAGCCTCGTCCGGGTCCGAAAGACTACGCACCGTACACCAGTGACAATGGCGTTCCGATTTGCGGTTTGATCGTTCCAACATTCAAGGTGCCGGGCAATACGAACAACTTCTGGCATTACGATTCCTCCACGACAAATCGGCACAATCCAAACAGCTTCGATCTTTGGGCGGAGATTAACGTCGGAACAAAGAATGGGCAGCCGACCATCCTGACGAATGGCAACTGGTAAAGCATGGCTATGAATATCACATTTAAAAGCGATTTCGGTCCCCGACGCCTGCCGGTGCGGTGGGTGGATTCGCCTGTGATCGGTCCGCTGGCCATTAACCGGCGCGAGGCTCGCCCGAAGGCTGCGCCCGAGACGCCGCGTTGCGAACTCCGGCCATATAAGTCTGCGACCAAAGTCTATCTTGGCCGTGGCTTGCGCGCGTTCACGCTGTTGGAACTGATGGTGGTCATTGCGATCATCGGCTTTATTGCCGCGCTGGTTTTGCCGCACGTCGGTGGAATGGGCAAGGCCAACTCGATGACCACCGCCATGAGGCAGTTGCAGGATGACGTGGCGCTCGCCCGGCAAAAAGCGATGACGAGCCGGTCCACCGTGTACATGGTATTTTTGCCGCCGGCATTTTGGAATGATTATCCCATCGGAGCAGCCTTCGGACAGCAATTGAGCAACGCGGTGATGCATCAATGCACTGGATACGCGCTCGTGAGCCTTTCCTCGGTTGGCGATCAGCCCGGACAGCATCATCCGCGCTACGTGACGGATTGGCGATTTCTGCCTAGCGGCGTTTTTTTCGCGCCGTTTGAGTTTACCCTGACCAACAACGTCCCGCTGACTGTTTATACAACCAATACCTTGTCCGGCACGACCGTGCAAAATGTCCTTTACCAGTGGACGTTAACGCCGCAGGCGATTCCCTTCCCGTCCCTTTACTCCTCGGCAGCCATCCGCTTGCCGTGCATCGGCTTTACGCCGCAAGGGTCGTTGACAACGCCTTTCACCAATCAATACATCGCCCTCGCTCGCGGGAGTATTTTATACGCCACGGACACGAATGGAACGCCCGTGTTGGAACCGCCTTTGCTGGCAGTGAATCCCGTCGGCAACGAGACTAATAACCCGAATTTAGTACAGATTGACTGGATGACCGCGCGGGCGACGGTGGTGCAGAACCAATTCCAATGAGAATTTATCGGACAATTCAGGCATCAGACGCCAAGGAGATGAGCCGCCAGGGCGAACTGGGTTTCACCATGATCGAGATAGCTATCGCGATCGGTGTGATCGGTTTCGCCCTGGTGGCCATTATTGGCATCCTGCCAGCCGGCCTGGATGTGCAAAAGGACAATCGGGAGGATACGCTCGTGAGCCAGGACGCTCCTTACTTTCTTGACGCCATTCGCAATGGCGCGCCACTCACGAATGTGGCCAATGCCGGCCACGGATTGGATTTCCTGACTAATTACGTTCAGTCGATCCAATTCTACAACATAACCAATGGCTTCACCAACCCCCCCATCTCTTACAGCAATTTTTACAGCGGTGCTGAGATTATTGGCCTGTTGAGCACGCCGCAGAACAATTTCGCCAACCTTGGGTTTGCGTCTAACTATTTTGATACTGTAGCGACTGTGCGTGCATTGAGCGGACCGGCCACGGAGCAACAGACGGGCGTCAATAACGGTGTTAACAGTGTCATGGCATTCACCTACCAGATGGAAGTCATGGTCACGCCGTTCAATAACTTTGCCCCTTTTACAATTAACTATTTGAATCCGAGTCTGGATGCCGTTCAATCCAATATATGTTACAATCGTTATCTGGAAGCCGTTCCAGGCGCGCAGCTTTCTTACACTGGCTACGTTGTCCCGAGTTTGGTCCAAACCACATCGACGGGCACCCTTACCTATAGCTTGTTTGACGTGCGATTGCGCTTTAGCTGGCCGGTTTTGGCGAACGGCAAGGTTGGCCCCGGCCGGCAAACCTATCGAACACTTGTCGCGGCGCAGATGGCCGAGACCACCGTCGGAACCAACAACTGTTGGTTTTTCCAGCCGCAAACTTTTGCCATCGCCTATCCAAATGGCTTGTGAAAATGAGATTGCCCATAAGAATGCCATCAGTTCGACCGCTCCGGCGGGCGGGCCTGACTATTCTGGAAATGCTCGTTTCCACGGCGATGCTCTCGTTCATTGTCCTGGGCCTGACAGCGATGCTTATCCAGACGCAAAAGGCTTTTAAGACCGGCATTAAACAAAACACCATCACCGATTCCGGGCGGTCGATCATGGATATGATCACGAGCGATCTGCGGCAGATGTCCGATGGGCAAAATCCATTCATTACCAATTTTTTCTGGGGCGTTCCTCCTAACACGGCGGTCACCAATTTCGAGAATAGCGTGGCCATACGAACCAATGAGTTGAGCGATATTTTTATTCTGGAACATACGAATACCGTTTGGGTCGGTGTGGGTTATTCCGTCAGCAATTATCCCGGCACCAGCGTAGGCGCGTTATACCGCTATGAAACTAACTGGACGGCGCTGGCGCCTGTGCTTACGAACGACCTCTACTTTCGGTTCTACAGCAATCTTATCAATACAAACTTCGGTCTCGATCCTGCTTATTGGCACAAGGTGGCGGATGGGGTGATTGATTTGAAGATTCGCGCCTTTGACCAATTCGGCAATGAAAACAATGTTAATCCATTCAGCACCAGCACGGCCTTTTCGTATCCGATCCTGGCTAATCCCATAAACCCTAATCTATACCCAGCATCCAATACCCTTCCCAATAGCGTGGAATTAGAATTCGGCATTTTGGAGCCGGATGCCTTGGTCCAGGTCCGCAGCCTGGCCGGCAACGCAACTGCCATGATGAATTTCTTGTCCACCAATTCAGCGCCGAAAATGGAAATCTTCCGCCAGCGGATCACTGTCGCCGCCGCCATACGATGAAGTTAAGTCTCCACATGTTTTGTTCAGCCATCAGCCGGCGGCGCCGGTTGGAGGGCGTGGCGCTGGTCATTACGCTGCTGATGCTGTCGGTGATCACGTTTTTGGCCGTTGCGTTCCTGGCGATGTCGCGCCGGAATCAATCCGCTGTTGTCACGAGCCTGGACAATACCACCGCCCAGTCCATGGCCCAGGCTGCCACGGCGCGCGCCCAGGCGGAGATTATGGCGCAGATCCTGGCCAGCGGCGATGCGCTTAATTATGACTACATGGTTTCGCGAAACGCCATTAATCCCGTTGGATTCAATAATAGCGAAAGAAGTACTTACGATCCCAATAACGTCAATTACGATTATCTCTCCAATTCTCCGGCGCTATTTAACAATACGACTGACCCGATCGGTTGGGTGCAAAACATTGCCAATCTTTACTATGACCCGCGCCCGCCGGTGTTTGTCGTCACCAATCAGCTTTTACCCAACAACTACGATTTCCGTTTCTGGGTCGATCTCAATCGCAACGGACGCTTTGAAACCAATGGCTACCAGCCCACAATCACAAACGAAAACCTATTCGCATTTGGTCCCAGCGCAGTTTTGAACGGAGAACCGGAGTTTATCGGCGTCCTTAAGAATCCATTGCAGCATCACTCCAGCGTGAACCAATTTCTCGGCCGTTATGCCTATCTTGTTTTGCCCGTCGGCAAGACCTTGGATTTGAATTATATCCACAATTTTCTAAAGGCGTCGTACACCGTCCCATATAACGGGACTTTACACAGCCAGATTCTGACAAATACAGGTAGCCCTGGACCTGGAGGATTCGAAAACGATGGATTTGCCCGAGACCAGGGGATTGGCTCATGGGAGATTAATCTCGCTGCGCTCCTTGATAATCTTAGTCCTTGGGCGTACGAGACCAATAATGGCGGATATCGCGGCTATTTGGGTGGCTTTGGCCCTTACAAATATATCGTTCCCGATCCAGCTTACTACGACCAACTGTGGAACTTTGGCAGTGCCTTCGATGATGCGGAGGCGATCCTCCACTATCGCTACATGCCGCCTAATTATTCGCTGGAAAGCCTGGTTAACACTTTCCCGTTAAACTTCCTCGATTTCGAACGCAATTACATGGACATTTATTGCGCGGTTGCTCCGACGGCAGCTCCCTTTGACTACGATGGAGACAATCCACCGGCGTCAACAACTCTTGATAAAACGATAAGGAGGCAGCCTTGGGCGGGCAGCTATCCCACCAATATGTTCTTCGATCCGCAGGACTTGTTCGATCCCACCAAGACTTCGGTCTATTTCACCAATCGCATGATCCTGGCCTCGCAACGGACCAACACCTATGACCGATATACCTTTGAGCGATTGCTTTCCACCATCGGAATGGGTTCCAGCCCGGAATACGGCGTCTGGGTTTATGGCGATAACGATACCAATAACCGCCCGACGCAACTGCGCACGAAGATCAATATCAATTACGATAACACGGCCCAAATCACCAACATCAACGCTCCTTATGCGCCGATGCCAACCAACCTGGTGTCCTGGCAGCCGGGGACCTTCTTTAACAACGCCGCCGAACTGCTCCTGCGGTCGCAGCCGCATTATTTTCCATTCTATCTGAGCAATGCCTTCGGAGTCGTTATACAAACAAACATTGTCCAAGCTAATTTCGGGGTCACGAACATTCCCGTTTTTCGGGCGAGCAACCCCGGAGTCCATTATGATGCGGCCATTCATCGCATGTTGCAATTGGCAGCAAACATCTATGACGCGACCAATCCGACCAATCTTCAGTCGGCCGTCAACCCAAATCTGCCGTTTGTTCGGCATCCAACCGTTTTCCGGCCCTTGTTCCAGGTCGTCAACCCAGGCACGACCAACGTTGGCCTTAATATATACGGTTATGTTCAGGTGATAAACGGGACAAACGCGCTCCAGCAAATGTTGTTGCCATATCAAGAGATGAGCAACGTGGTGAGAGGCACGTTCAACACCAATTGGAACGTGGCCGGGATTCCGTGGATAGTAGGGGCAAATAAAGGACTTCCAGCATTTTATCGCTACACGGCCGGCTCGCAAATTACCATGGAAAGAAAGCTAATGTTTCCCAGGCAGATTTCGGGTGGCGTTGTCCAGAAATCACTTCCGCCAGCTACTACCAATCAGTTTTACCTCTTTGCGCTTACCAACTGCCTGGCGATTGACGCATGGAACCCGTATCCCACGTTTTTCTATGGAAGCAGCACTGCAAGCCCTGGCTTGTATTACTATTTTTCGAACTACGTTACGGTCCAACTGAATAATGGATTCAACTTCGTCACAAATATTGTCATTGCGTCGTCAAATTTCGTTCCAGTTCCTCGCTGGGCTCCTGGAGGCGGAATCGCCAACAGCAAAGCTGGCTTTCTCTCGATATTGAATACGAATCTACTTTCATTGCCGGAATGCTATTTTTCCCTCACAAAGTCGGGCGGGCCTGGAATGGTGCTCTTAACCAACGCAGATTATCTTCAAAATTCATGGCTGTCTAGCGACACATCGCAAAAGGGCTGGCCGGTGTATAATTGGACACTCAATGTTACCAACCACCTTGTCTATGCCCTTTTCGATGGCAACCCTCAAGCCAATTCAGGTAGTGCTCTGCTTGATTTCGTTAATCTTGGACCCTTTGGCAGCTCCACCAGTATTACCAATTTCATTGCGGAGTTCGGCGGGTCGCCCCCTCTGGGCACGACTGCCTCTGCCCCCAATTATTTTGCGCCCGGTCTCGCCACAGCTCTTCCGACTTCCCCAATGTCCGTGGGTGTGCTTAACCAAATCAATACCGCATCAAGCGATCCGACATGGTTTGAAAATCTCATAGGCAAGGGAAGCAATTCTTCTCCTGTTCTTGGTTGCCCCTTCAATCCGACTTGGGTCGTTCAACAGCCGACGAATTGGGTGGCGAACGATCCATTGGTCCATTACACGGTTGAGGATTTGACTTGGACGGGTAACGGTCGAGTTCCACCGCCTATCCAGACTTCAGAATCCGATTTTGGCGACCTTCTTGCGCCGCCAGCAACCGCCGTTCCCCCGCTTACCAACTATCTTGAAATCGGAACTGTCAGCCCGCGTTATTCTCCGTGGGGATCGCGAGACGTCTTCAACACAAATATTTTACTCAAAGACCCCGGCATTGTGGATTCGCTAGCTTGGCAATTTCCAACCAATAAATTTCCCAGCGTCGGCTGGATTGGACGTGTCCATCGCGGAACGCCGTGGCAAACGGTTTTCTTGAAGGCGGACAGTTCGCAAAGTTATGCGCTTTGGTCCAACTGGGCCAATCCGTCGTGGATCAGCACCCCCAACCTTGTGTATATTCCTGAAACCTATCCTACGAACGATTACCCGCTGGTGGACGTTTTTTCAACTGCGTTCAATGATAGTGCGGCGCACGGTTTGTTGTCCGTCAATCAAATCAATGATCCGGCATGGGCGGCTGTCTTCGCGGGCGTCATCGCTCTCACCAACATCGATGGCGGAACGCCGATCGGGCCTATAAACGACGATTACGGGAGCATCCAATACTTGATGGACTCCCCTCTTGGCATCAACGCGCAACGAACCAATCAGCCCAACGGCATATTCCACAAGGTCGGATATATTCTGTCGGCGCCCGCGCTGACGGTTAATTCTCCGTACCTTCCCACGAATGGGCCGGCGGCAACGCAATTGACCGATGAGATGGTTGAACGCATCCCGCAGCAGACGCTTTCGCTATTGAAAGTGGGCGAGCCGCAATTCGCCATTTACGCCTGGGGCCAGGCCCTCAGACCCAAGGGGCCGCCGTATCTCGGAATCGGACCCAACGCCAATATTTACACCAATTATGAGATCACTGGGGAATTTCTGACGCGCACCGTTTGCCACCTGGTCCATACCAATGGCCTGAAAATGGTCATTGACAATTACAACGTCGAATCCGGCAATTGACCGACCCATGCGCGAAAACCATATCATGAAACAAGCACGTGTCCGCGAGCGCAATTTCGCTGGTCAAAGGCCGCTGTTGCTGCTAGATTGGGAAGAGTCCGAATCACCAAAAGGAGAAGCGTATGCGTTTTAGGCCGCGAACATGGTCCTTGCTCAGCTTGCTGCTGTTCGTTGCGGCTTATTGGTTTTGGACTTACGGAGAAAAGGTCAGGACCTCTCGCCATGCTCAGACTTTGCCAAAAAAGTCGGCCGCAGTCCAGCAAGCCAACGCCAGCCTGGCCAAAATGACTCCGGCCAGGAATTCTCCCAAGAACAAGTCCTACCGCCTCAGCAACACCCGGTTGACCGAAAAGCAACTGCTCGGCAGCAGTCACGCCATCATTCTTCGCAATGCCCTGATCGACACGGCTCTTCCGTTGAAATTGGAGATTCCGGCTCATTTGCAGGCCAAGGGCGCGCCCGGCAGTTACATTGTGCAGTCGGATGGACCCATGGACCATACATTTTATGACCGGCTAAAACAGGATGGGGTGAAGTATGTTTCCTACATTCCCAATAATGCGGCTTTAGTGCAGGCGACGCCGGAACAGGCCCAGAAAATGGCCGGCGATTCCCTTTTCCAAGCAGTGCTGCCCTATGAGCCGTATTATAAGCTTTCGACGACCTTGTTGCCTGCGGCGGTGGAGCAGCAACCGTCCCAGTCCGGTGTCTTAAATGTAACGACATATCCCGGCCAGCGGGACGCGGCGCTAACGGCGTTGCGGGGGCTTGGGGCGCAGCTTATGAGCGAGGACAGCAGTCCGTTTGGTCCGACGCTGACGGTCATGGTGCCACCGGAGAACTTGGCGGCGGTCGCGCAATTGCCATTGGCGAAGGAAATTGAACCCTATGCGGCGCGCCGGCTGCTCAACGACCTCACGCGCGCTGCCCTGGGTGTTTCCGTCGATACGCTGTATGTCACTCCCAATTATTTGGGACTTACAGGCTCGAATGTCATGGTCAACCTTAACGACTCGGGAGTTGACCAAACTCATCCAGACTTTACAGGCCCTGGGGGAGTTGGAACCACGAGATTGCTAGGCTTGCCCAATGCGCTGGCTGATTACGAAGGGCACGGAACACACGTGGCCGGCAGCATCATGGGCAATGGCAGCAAATCTTCCTCCGTTAGCAATCAAGTACCCGGCTCCATTATTCCCGGCGCCGGCTTCCAGGGAAAGGCAACCAATGCGACTTTGTTCTCTCAATCGTTGGGATTGCTTATCGGGACGACCATAGCGTCGGCTTTTCAGGAAGCGGGAATTTTCACTGCGGATTCGACTTTGCAGAATAACGCTTCGGTGGGGCTGGGGCCGACCAACCTTATCTCCAACAACAGTTGGGGTTACGACGGAGACACGGCCTACGACATGCACGCGGCCAGTTTCGATCAAGCCACGCGCGATGCGCAACCCGGCACGCCGGGCGAACAGCCGCTTCTCTTCGTCTTCGCCGCCGGCGACTTGGGCAACGGAAATAACAACGGCGGTGGCGGCGCCGAAGGTTCCGTTCTTTCCCCTGCGACAGCCAAGAACGTGATCACGGTAGGAGCTATCGATGCGCCGCGCAATATAACCAACGAAGTCACCTTCGACGGTATATCAACCAATGCTATATTCCTGCCGTGGACGGATAATAACGACTTCGTGGCTTGGTTTTCCAGTTGCGGCAATGTTGATCCGGGAACTGAGGGATTAGGCGGGAGATTCAAGCCAGACGTAGTTGCCCCAGGCATGTTTACTATTTCGTGCCGCTCGTCAAATTACGTGGACCCGTCCATTGCGACCCAGGTTACGCCGTATAATTTTGCCAGCCAAATCGTCCAACCGGGAAAGATCAACGACTATGTGCTGCCACTTTTCCCTTCCAACTTTCCCTCGGACACTGAGGCATTGGTCATACAAGCCACGCCCAACGGCCAATCTCCCGATCCGTTCCCACCGCTGATCATTTGGGGCGCGCCGTCGCCGGGTCCGCTGACGGTGCTCGGCACCAATATCATCCAACCCGGGCCGGCAGGCTTCACTAATTTCGTAGTTTTGACTGAAAACCTGGACAACGTGGCCTGGACTTTTGGCGTTGGCACGAGCAATGGGGAAGTCCAGCCGGTGTCGTATGATTTGGCATTTTTCCTGGTCGAAACCAATGACCTGGGCGTCTCGGTCACCAACGCCAATGGCTATTTCCACGTCATCAGCAACATGAACAGCGTGCTCAAGCCCTACTACGTGTACCAATATGGCACCAGCATGTCGGCGGGAGCTGTTTCGGGCATGCTGGCTTTGATGCAGGAATTTCTTCAATCGCAGATGGCCATCACCAATGCCGCACCTGCGCTGCTCAAGGCCATGTTGATCAATGGCTCGCGCAGCATCAATCAACAGTACGATTTCAATACGCAATTGCAAAGTGCGCAACTCTCAGGCGCAAATGAACAAGGCTGGGGCCAGCCTAATCTGCCCAACAGCATTCCTGCGTCCTTGACCAACGGTGGCAACGCATCGATGCTCCTGGTCAACCAATCTCCCACCAACGCTTTGGCCACAGGGCAATGGGAATCCTACCAAATCAACTCCACAGACGGTAATGTAACCAATTTCACGCTTCGCGTTACGTTGGTGTGGACAGACCCTCCCGGCGATCCCGCCGCCGGCATCGCGCTGGTCAATAATTTGGATCTTTTGGTCACTTCCGGCAGTGGCACTAACGCGGAGATATGGCTGGGCAACGATTTTCAAAGCGGGGCCACTTTTACCACGAACAATTCCGGCGACTTGCCTGACTTCATCAACAACGTTCAAAACGTTTATATTGACAGCACGAACGCGCCGTTCCAATTTCCTATTACGGTGACGGTGTTAGGCTCGCGCGTCAATGTCAACGCTGTCACGACGCAGACCAATCAGATCGCGCAAGACTACGCTCTTGTCATTTCGAGCGACGATCCCGCTTTGACCGCGCCGTTGACAATGACGTCCAGCGGGGTTTCCAGCGGGCCATTGATTCTCCTGACTGCTTATAAGGGTGTGACTAATCAGCTCGGGTTGCCGCTGCTCAACTGGCCGCTGACGGGCTTTCTGCAAGGGGCTTCCAATCTGGTAACGGTCGTCAGCAACGGCGTGCCTCTGCTCGATCAGCGCGTGGGAGCCAATGATCCGAATTTGTATGCCAATGGCCCGTTATACACCACAACGGATACCAACGGGGACTCTGCGCAATGGCACTTCTTTGTATTTACGAATGACCAATTCAGCGTCACCAATCAAGCCACTAACGTGGCTTTCGCCACTTTCCTTCCGCCTGATTTAGCCAATCAGATTTCCCCCAGGACGAACGGGGCAGACTTGGATATATATGTCTCAACGAATCCCGGCCTGACCAACTTGGATCCTGCGGTGTTCGCAGCGATGACCTCTAATGATATGTCCGTTGGCCGCAGTGGAACTGAAACAGTCATTTACACTAACTCGACGAAGAATGAGGTTTATTATATCGGAGTTAAATCGGAGGACCAACAGGCGGCCGACTTTGGCTTTTATGCCATCGCGCAGCAAGAGCCTTTTGGCAATAACAATCCGGATGGCAGCATCAGTTACACATACTCCGGCCCGCCGATAGTTATTGCGGACGACCAATTCGGAATAAAGCCGCTGCCCGCGCTGGCGATTGTCGAGAAGTCTGCCATCGGTCGCTCGATCCGGAAGGTGGTCGTAACGGTGGATATCGAACATGCCAATCCTGGAGACCTTTACGGCGTCTTGCAACCGGAGCAGGAAACGCAAGTCGTGCTTAACAACTTTTCCGGAAGCGGTGTAGGCGAATTATTTACCAATACCTATAATGATTTGGACGATGGTTTCCCCGGCACCCATACCGACGGGCCTGGGTCTTTGGAGAATTTCATGGGCCAGAACGTTCCGCCGATCTGGATGCTCGAAGAAGCGGACAATGCCGCTTTCCAAGGTGGTGTGATTACCGGTTTCAGCGTCACCGTTTACCCGCAACCGCTGTTTGGCCCGATTGTGATCACTTTGGCGCCGGGCCAGGCATATTTTGACTATGTGGACGTCCCGAACGATGCCATATTCCTCACCAATGCGGTCACGTTGGAAGAAGGAAGCCCTGCCACGACTCTTGGCATTTACATGACCAATTTTAATGACGTGACGCAAAGCGATCTCGATGGCACCAATATAACCTTTAACCCTTCGGGCGGTTTGGAAGTTCCGGGCGGTTTTCTGCTGGTGGCCACGAATTCACCGCTGCCCCTGAGCGGTGGCGTATGGTATTACGGCATCTACAATAACAACGCACCGGGCTCCCCGCCTATTACGTTTACAAACCAAATCTTTTTCGGCCTGAACTTGGTGCCCAATCTGGTGCAGACCTACACCAATATGACCATGGTGCCGTTGACCACGGACGGCACGACCAATGCCACCCAGATTTGCGTCTCCAGTGGACAGCAGGTGATAGACTTGAGCGTAGGCGTGCGATTGGATGACCCGAATTTGGATAACTTGGTTTTGCAGTTAACCAGCCCCCAGGGGACAAGTATTCTTTTGTTTGAGAACCGGGGCGGCGTCCTGGCCACCAATCTCGGCATTACTCTCACCAACAGCGCTGGCAACAGTTACGTTTATACCACGTTTACTGAGGACACGAATTTGACCGATATGCCGATCAAATTCGCCGAACCGCCCTACGCAACGAATATTCCCCATAGTTTAGTCACGATTTCATCCAATAGTTTCGACTATTTCACGAACAGCTCGGGTGTTTTTGTTTATGGCGCCGGTACTTATACCAACGGACAAACAGTGGCCGGATGGTTCCTTGAAACCAACCAGTTGGTTGTCTCCACTGTCCATACCAATGTAGGCCCCACTCCGGTTACATTGCTGGTTACCAATCAAGTCACAAATGAAGTGACAGTAATGACCGATCCGAGCGTTACTTCTGACGGTACCACTAACCTTGGCAGTAATTACCTCGCCCTGGCCTCAGGCCGCCTCTCGCAAACTTTCGCGACCGTCCCCGGCGCGTCTTACGAACTGCGTTACTATACGCGAACTCCTAATCTGGTGGACTGGTGGCCCGCCGACGACAACACCGTTGATATTGTGGGCACCAACAATGGAACCATCCCCTATCATGATGTCACTTTTGACGCAGGCGAAGTGGACCGGGCGTTCACGTTCAGCGGCATCAGCCCGAGCACGAACGGTGATGACTACACGGGAAACGAAGTTGATTTCGGCACCAACACCGGTAATTTCGGAACCAATGATTTTACGGTCGAATTTTGGATTAAACAACCATCCACGGTTACCAATGAACAGGCCTGCCTGGAAAAGCGAGTGGAATGCAACGCAGACATCAACTTTTGGGAAATTCAAATCGGAGGTGGCAACGTTGGGTGGACAAACGCTCCGCCCGGTCACTTGAAAAGCTATATTCCTGGCGACGGTGACACAACCGTCGGCGAGATAGTCTCAAGCAACGCGATCAACGATGGCGTTTTCCATCACGTTGCCTTAATCCGACGGGGCGCGACCTATTCGTATTACATTGACGGCTCGTTGGATAGCAGCAGTACAGCTACCGGGATAGCAAATCTTACAAACTCTGGCCAGTTCAGGGCCGGACAAAGCGTCTGCGTCGCTCGCGGAGTGGGTGGAGCGGACAGCACTCAGCCTTTTGCCGGCGACCTGGACGAACTGGACCTGTGGCACCGCGCGTTGACTCCGGCGGAAATCCATGCCATCTACGCGGCTGGCAGTGCCGGCAAGTACAACACCAATTCCCTTTACCCGAACTTCCAGGTCACCATGGATGGGATAACCACCAATACCGTTATCCTCACCAATTTCAACTCGACCAATTGGATCGCTTGCACGAATAGTTTCATTGCCACCAGCAATCAAACGACGATTGAATTGACTGGCAACACATTGGGTGTGCTGCTGGACGACATCCAACTAGTTCAACTTCCCTACACCAATTACAACAACTACTATCTGCCGGAGGAACCCCTGTCGCCCTTGCTTGGCCAGAATCCGCAAGGTTGCTGGACGTTGAGCGTCTGGGATTCACGCCAGGACTCGCCATTGCCCGTTAACGGCACGCTCCTAAGCTGGACGTTGCAACTGACAACGTCCTCGACCAACGTCAATCTCATCGTTCTTACCAATGGTCAAACCTACACTAACTCTCCGTTCAGTGGCATCGTTTACTTCGGCATTGATGTGCCGCCGACAGCGAATTTCGCCACAAACATGTTGTTCAGTGCCAGCGGCCCCATGAATTTGTACTTCAACCAGAACTCCCTTCCCACCGGCGCATTGCCCGGCGATGTCACGTTGCTGCAATTGCCCATTGCCGGGGTCAATGGCGGCACGAATACTCTCTCCACCCAAGGCGCGCCCCCGCCGCTCATTCCGGGCCAGCGGTATTTCCTGGGCGTGCAGAACACCGGGCCAGGACCTGAAACATTCAACTTGCAGGTGAACTTTGATGTTGGCGTCAATACGAACATCATCGCCTTGACGAACGCAGTGACCATGACCAATGGTATCACCACCAATGGGCCGCAGTTCTATTCTTTTCTCGTGCCGACCAATGCCATCCTGGCCACGTTTCAGTTGTTTAATCTGACCAATGGCCAGGCCGACCTTTTTGCGCGGGAAGGTTTGCCAGTGCCCGGACCGTTCAGCTTTGACTATGAGAGTCTCAACGAGGGGACGAATGACCAATTCATCGCTGTTACCACCAACTCGGAGCCTGTTCCTTTGCAAGTGGTCAGTACCAACGACGTTCTGCCGCAAGCGCCAAAGACTTGGTACCTGTCGGTATACAATCCTGGAACAAATACCGTCGGCTACACGGTCGTGGCGACTTACGTACTGACCAACGATTTGCTTCTTCGCGATCTGAATAACTTTACGAATTTCACTTATCGAGACGTCAAGCGGGGAGCATCGCCGGGCTTCCCCACCAATGTTATGTATTCGTTCACCGTCACTAACACGAATGCTGTCGGGCTCACGTTCACCGTGACCAACCTTTCGGGCAAAGGTAACTTGCAACTGTTGGTCAGTCCGGGCGAATTTCCGACGCCAAATCATTTTTACATCGGCAGTTTCAATCCCGGCACAAACAATCAATTCGTATCCATCGGCACCAACAGTGCTTTGCCCAGTCTGACCAATAATATCTGGTACGCGGCTGTGCCCAATGTATCGACGAATGGTTTACCCGTATTGTACTCGATTACTGCCGCTGTTTACACGAATGCCCCACCCGTGCCCACTCCTCTTTTCCTTGGGGCGAGCATCGCGTCGGCCGGAGGTGGATTCAGCATGTCTTGGAGTGCGGTCACTGGAACAGCGTATGACGTTGAGGTTTCGACCAATCTGGTGATCTGGTCCGTCGTTACAAATATCACCGCCATGTCCAACACAGCCAGCTTTACCGACCCGGTGCCGGTACCGTCGCAAACATCGCGCTTCTACCGAATCCTGACGCCATAACATCCTGTCGGAAGAATAATTTGCCAAAGCATTCTCCCGCCCGGTATCATTGTCCGGCTTATGAGATGGATTGCTATTCTGGCGTTGTCGCTCGCATTGACCAATTTTTCCCGCGCAGCCGGGCCGGACGACGATTACCTGGACATTTATAACCAGGTCATTCAAGCCGACAACCTCCAAAAAAGCGGTCACTCCTCCCAAGCGGCCGCAAAATACCTGGAAGCCCAATCGGCTTTAAGGAAACTCAAGGAAGAACATCCTACATGGAAGAGCGAGATTGTAGATTTTCGACTCGATTACGTCGCTGAACAATTGCAAGCATTGGGAAAAATAGCGCCCGCCTCCCCTGCCCCTGCCGCTGTGCCAGTTCCTTCCGCACCTCCACCGGCGGCCGCCGCTCCGGCGAAGAGCGCCATCGAGCTGTCCAATGCGCTGGCTGCAATTTCGACTTTACAGGATCAAGTCCGTTCGTTGACCGATGCCAATAACCAGTTGGCCAACAAACTCAAAGAGGCCCTTTCCGTCCAACCTGCGGCTGTCAACCCTCAGGAACTGGCCAAGGCGCAAGAGAAAATCGTGGCACTGCAAAAGGAAAACGATCTGCTCAACGTCGCCATTCAACAAGCCAAGGCCGCCAAGCCGCCGGCTACCGCCCCCTCCCCCGAAGCGGAGAATACGGCCCGGCAATTGACCGATGCCAAACAAGCTCTGGCCGATTTGAAAGCGCGCTCCACCCAGGAAACGCAGGCGGCCCAGACGGAAATTGAGCGGCTTAGAAATACGCTGGCCGAGGCCCAAAAGAAACCCGCCGTTCTCAACCAAACCGAAGCTCCTGTAAAAGACCTCGTCGCCGAAAGAGACAAGCTGAAGGAAGAATTAGCCGCCCGGACGAAGGACCTGGCGGACGCCGAGTCGGGCCGGCAGCTTGTCGAAGTGCGCACGCAACTGGCAGAGTCCGAACGGCAACGCCATGAGTTGCAAGCAAAACTGGAATCCACTCCGGCAACTGGACCGGCAGCGACCGATCCACAAGTGGAGCCATTGCGGGCGCGTCTCGCCGTCCTGGAGGCGCAGGCCGTGCCTTATACGCCCGAAGAATTGGCTGTGTTGAAGAACAATCCGCCCCCTGCTCTAACCAGCTTGCCTGCCGCCTCGACAACCACGAAGCACGCTTTTCATACCCTGAAAGATTTGACAGCCGAGCAGAAGGCCATGATGACAGGAGCAGCGCGCGCGGAATCGGACCGCGACTTCGCCAAGGCGATCGAGATTTACCAGGGAATCCTCCGTCAAGACCAAGACAACGTTTATGTGCTGTGCTATTTGGGCAATGCGCAGTTTGCCATGAATCAATTGCCCGAATGCGATAAGACCGTCGCGCGCGCCCTGGCTTTGGCCCCCGATGATCCTCCCAGCTTGTATCTGCTCGGCATTTTGCGCTACCGCCAGGAGAGGATGGATGAGGCGCTGGATGCCTTGAGCCTGTCTGCCAAGTATAATCCTACCAATGCGGGCACTCAAAACTACCTCGGCTGTGTTCTGGCGGACAAAGGATTGCGCACCCAGGCCGAGACCGCGTTTCGCAAGGCCATAGCTTCCGACGGGGATTATTCGCAAGCGCACTTCAATTTAGCCTTCCTTTATGCGGAGGAAAAGCCGCCCTCGTTGGAACTGGCGCGCTGGCATTATCGGCGGGCCGTCGAGCTGGGACATAAGAAAAGCGAGGAACTGGACAAGTTGCTCGGGCCATCCCAATGACGCCGGCTGCACTGCCTGGATTGCCGCAACGACATTCATCTTTACAGGACCTTCAACGGCTGCGAAACGATCGTCAAATACTTATACTTGACTAAGGCGAAGCTCCCTTATTTCACGCCTGGTTCTCCAGGAAGGCGTCGTGCACCAGGCGCATGGCTTGCTTTCCCTTGGCGGCGTCCACGATGACGGAGATCTTAATCTCGCTGGTCGAGATCATCTGGATGTTGATTCCCGCTCCGGCCAATGTCTCGAACATCTTTGCGGCCACGCCGGGGTGACTGCGCATGCCGACGCCGACGATGCTTAGTTTTCCGATTTTTTGGTCCGCAATGATTTCCCGCGCACCGATGGTCTTCCTCAATCCGTCGATAATTTTAGCCGCCTTGGGCAAATCCGGCTTGTCCACTGTAAAGGAAAGGTCGGTGGCTGGAGCGCCGGCCGCATGACCGATGTTTTGCACGATCATATCGACGTTGATATTCGCGTCGGCGATGGCTTTGAAAATCTGCGCCGCCACGCCGGGCCGGTCCGACACTTCCACCAGCGTGACCTTGGCTTGATTTTCGTCAAGTGAGACGCCGCGAATGACGACGCCTTCCATGCTGCGAGTTTCTTCTTTCACAATGGTTCCTGGGTTGTCGTTGAGACTGGAGCGGACCTCGAAAGGCACGCCAAAATTTTTGGCAAATTCCACCGAGCGGGACTGCATCACTTTGGCGCCCAGCCCGGCCAATTCCAACATTTCGTCGTAGGAAATTTCCGCCAATTTGCGCGCGCCCGGCACGACCCGCGGGTCGGCCGTGTAAACGCCGTCCACATCGGTATAAATCTGGCAGAGGTCGGCCTTGAGCGCAGCCGCCAAGGCGATGGCCGTAAGGTCCGAGCCGCCGCGGCCCAAGGTCGTGATTTGTCCATCGTGCGTCTGCCCCTGAAATCCGGCCACGATGACCACTTTGCCGTCATTGAGCAGCGAGTGGACATGTTTAGGGGTAATATTCTTGATCTTCGCCTTGGTATGAACGCCGTCGGTCACAATGCCGGCCTGCGCCCCGGTCAAGGAGACAGCCGGAATGTCCAGGGCTTGCAGCGCAATGGCGGTCAAGGCGATGGTCGTTTGTTCCCCTGTGGCCAGGAGCATATCCATTTCCCGTTCATTGGGCAGCGCCGTCAATTCCGTGGCCATTTTGATGAGCTTATCCGTAACGCCGCTCATGGCTGAAACGACCACCACCACGCGGTTGCCTTGGGAATAATAACGCGCCACCCGGGCAGCGACATTTTTGATGCGCTCCGGATTGGCAACCGAAGTTCCCCCGAATTTTTGCACAATCAGCATAACTGACCCTTAGGCCAATAACTGGCAAGGGCGGGCAGAATAGTAAGGTTCCACCTCAAAAGCAATGGGCAATGGCCAGATTCCTGGCCGCCTTTTGGAAATTGAAAATGGGATCGGACGGGGATAAGGAATCGACAACGAAGTTGCGCCAAAATGTCGCGCACCTTTGTCGAAAACATCGCAGAATTGTCTGAAATTATCATGGAAATCAAGGACTTACGCATGGGTGGACGGTCAGTCACATCACCCTGCCCTTCCCTTAGAGGGGACGGAGAAACGTTCCGTCGGGGCTTTGGCCATTCGGCCCATTGAACTTGGCGGGTTGGTTCAATAAACGGCTCGGAATTGTCTAAAATTATCATGGAAATCAGGGACTTACGAAGGATGGGACCAACATAAAGACAAGTAAAGTCCGGCAAGGGCATCGCTCCAAAAAGCGGTCGGGCGAGCCTCTGCCGAACCGTAACTTTTCTCGAAAATCGAGTTAGGGCTCGACGGAATCTCGGCCCTACCGGGAAAAGAACCCTGATTTCATCATTCTCATAGTCAAATTTTGTTCTCACAAAACGAAATTTTACCACGGAACAAAAAAAACAAAAACCTACGGTAGGTTTTTTGGCACGATTTTTTTCGAGGGGCTGAAATCGTCACTAGTTCCTGGTCTGCAACGGCTTGCACGGCCAAAATCCTCCCAAAAGCGTAAATCCACCAAAAAAAGTTGCATTTCCTACAGTCAGAGCCATCCATTTTCTCCCAAAACCGTTAATGTTTGGAAAACCTATCGTGGCTGCCATTGAACGGCTGCTAAAAATGTCGTTGATACTTGGGAATCGGCCTCTTAGACTAGCGCAATGTCGCAAACGCTTGAGAGATCAGTAAAAAACCTGGAGAACGGGGAGCTATGGGATTGACGAAAGTCACAACCAAGCTGACGAGTCTGGGGGATCCGAAGAAGTCGTTCGAGTCGCTCTTCCTGGTAGATACCGGAGCGACCGATTCAATCGCGCCTGCTGACGAGTTGGAAAAGATCGGGGTCAGGCCGGAGGGGAAAATGGCGTACGAGTTGGCGGATGGCACCATCAGGGAGTACTCGTTCGGTCTGGTCCGGATTGAATTCATGGGAGAAACGACCGCAGGCCGGGTGATCTTTGCCGCTCCTGGAACAGAGCCGCTCTTGGGTGTGACGGCGCTCGAGTCGGTTGGGATTATGGTGGACCCAGCCAACAAGACCCCCAAGCGTCTTCCGGCCATTCCACTTAAATAGAGTGGGACAATTAATATGTTCCCCTTCGTATCGTTGTGATAGGGCGTGCCGCTACTGAGAGTGTGGTAACGGTGAGCGTTCAAATGTTAAAGAGGATTTCTGCCTATCCATCCGCACGGCCGTTGCTAAATTCCACCCGTACAGTCAAAGAAAAAAAGGTTGCAGTTGTTTCTTAGGCGATTAAAGCGCGCGCCTCGCGTTGACTCTGCTGATGAAGCTTTCGATCTTCTCGGCGCCACACTTAACGCCGTGGAAGATGAATTTTCGGATGTGCACTACAGGCCAGAAAGCTGGCGAACCGACGGTCGTCTGTATCCGCCGCAGGAGGACTCCCGAGTGAAGTTTCCTGAGCGCCCCTCATTGCGGAAATACCGCAACAAAGGGCATTACAATATCATAGGGCTTAATGGTTCAATTCGCATCGAAGCCCTGGAAGGAAAAATCCTTCTCGACAAACCGGGGCAAGACGGGCGAAAAGCGTACGAGCTGGATGTGTGAGCTGGGCTCTTGGTGTGACGTGGCAACCCTTGACATTATTCCTTAGAGGGCATATTCTATGGGTGTAATATGGAAACCGCAGTTGAAAATCTGAAAAAGCTTTTGGCGAAAGGTCTCCCGCAGTGCAAGCTTAGAGTGGATGAGCCTGAACGCGCCGGAGGCAACTATTGGGTTGATGTGAGCCTAGGCAAGGTCCGCCATACTTTGGAATACCGCCCGGGAAAAGGCTTTGGACTTTTTCATAAAGACGCTGGATATGGTGAAGGACCTGGTGAGATTTATCGCACTCCAGAACGCGTCGCGCAGCGGCTTGCGCAGTTGTTGACCAATGGAAGCAGAAAGGCCCCGTCCTTGGGATTGAAAGACATTCGGGAATTATATGGCCAGTCCCAAGTTGCCGTGGCGAAGAAAGCCGGAGTTAAGCAACCGGCGATCTCACGATTTGAAAAACGCGGCGAAGTTAAGCTTAGCACTCTTGCGGCAACGATTAAAGCACTCGGCGGCAAGTTAGAGGTGCGGGCACACTTTTCCGATGCGGATGTTCCGATTTCGCTTTCCACAACCAAAGGGCATCGGGGACGTGATCGTTAAGGTTTATGTGTCCCAAAGCGGGAACGAGGGCGCAAAATCTTCCCAAGCCAGCCTACCGTTCCGGCAGAATGCGCACCTTGTGCAAGTGATCCCTTGCCATGACTGCCCACACATCGCCGTAAAGTGTATAAAAACAGGGCGGACGAGTTTGACATGTACCGTTCAAGACGGTCTGGCATTACCACGAATGTCCCAGCAAACCTGAACCAGGCTGCTTCTCCTGAGCCGGGTATTCCCTCGCAGAAAGCCAAACTCGCGGGGCAGGCTTTGCCAGGATCAATACGCTGGCACGCAGGTTGCTTTGCATGGGTCTGACGCGTAACCAGCGTTTCATTTTATGACAAACTTAGACACAAAAAATTCGCAAGATTCCTCTCAACCCGACGCCCCGAAGGACTTGGGCTTCTCCCCGTGGGAGCGGTTGAAAGGCAAACGTATTTCATATTTAACCCTGCCATTGCTCATCATGGCGACGGTGACGGAGTTCGTCATTTTGGCGACCGGCTGGAAGTACCAGCAGGTGGTCTGTCTGCCGCAAGGCATGGGTGTCACGTTTTTTGGCATCGGCCCGATTGGCGCGACCATTCTCGCGGTCGAGTTGCTTAAGCTGCCCCTGGCCATTTGGACTGCCTCGCGCCGGGGCTGGCAAAAAGGCGTGATGCTCATGTTCGGGTTGCCGTTGATTTGCCTGCTCACCTTCCAATTGGTCAAGGACATGGCGGTCTATGAAATGGGCGTTGCCATGACGCCAGCCAGTCAGATGCTTGAGAAGGCCCTCGAAGAGGAAACCAAGATCAACCAGCTCAATGGCGATTTGCAGGCCATCGAGCAAAAGAAAGCCGTGCGCGAAGGCAAGCTGGCCGACTTGGCTGCGAAACAAGCCAAGGCCAAAGCCGATCTTGAGGATTCGCTTAAGCGCAATGACGATTCGCGCCAGGATGCCATCACCTTGACTGATTATCAGAAGAAAGAGTTGTCCGAGGTGGAATCCCGCGAGGCCAACATCATCCAGCAATTTAATGCCGACACAGCCGAGATCACTAAAGTCATCAGCGATCTGCGCGCCCGCCGCGAAGTCGAATTTGGCCGGGCGACCAACTGGAACGCCGCCGAAGCCCGAATTGACAATGGCTACAAAGCGAAATTAAGCGACTACGAAAATAAGAAAGCGGCTTACGAAAAAGACAAGGCGGAGTACGACAGCGCCAATTTCCTGAAGCGCAAATTCATGAAGGAGCCGATTGATCCCGGTGTGCCGCCGGAGCGCGAGTCCAATACGATTCTTAAACCGACTGCGGTGGCCGAAATCGACACGCAACTCAAAGCCAAGGAGGACGAATTGCTGGCCGTCAATAACAAGCGCCGCGACCGTGTGGCGCAGGTGGAGGCCGATGCCCGTCAGTTGCGCGGAGACTTCGACCATCGCTCCAGCGCCAAGCGCGAAGAGGCAGATCACAAACGCGAAGAGTTGCTGGCAGCCGAAGCCGCGTTGGACACAGAATGGAAGGCGGAACGGAAACAGATTGACCAGGATCTAACGGCATCCGTTCAAAAGGTTGACGGCATCCGCGCGGAACTGGATGCCTCCCGCAAGAGGGCCAACAGTTTTTATGAATTACGTGAGGCGTCCATCCGAAGGACGCAGGTTCACCGGATCGCCACCACAGTGGAAATCGTGCGAGGCCTGATCAAGGGCGAGCGTCCGACGTCTATCAAGGCAACCGCCAAGGAGCGCGGCGACATACTCACCGACCAAATCAGCATGGTGCGGATATGGGTTTATCCTGTGCTGGCCTTCATCGTGGCTTTCCTGCCGACGTTGCTGGTTGAAATCGGTTTCTCCACCGTTTTTTATCCCGAAAAACAGCGCCCCCCACATCGTCTGGGCCTTTTCGGCCGCCAACTGCATTGGCTCTACATTCGGGCCGGACGCCAAAAGATTTTGCGCGCCGAGCGCATAGCCAAGGAGGCATCAGGGGAAATTGCGTTACGCGAGAGAGCTCTGGCCACGGCCAACTCCCTCGCGGACAAGGCATTGCTGGAAAAAGAAATGGAGCTGCAAGCGGCTCAACAGACTATTACCGTCGCTGCCGCCACGCACGAGCAGGAATTACTGAAAAAGGAAGAGGATCACGCGGCGGAATTGAAGAGCAAGGAAGAGAACTGGGTGGCCAAGCTTGCCAGCATGGCTGACTCGCTCAATCGGACAGTGATTGAGAAGGATTCCCTGCGCGATTTGCAGAAGTCAGAGATCGAACGCCAGATCCAGATGCGCCAAAACGCCTGGTCTGATCGCATCACTCAATTGCGCCAGGAGCTGGACGATCAGCGCAACGCCAGTGAGACGGAGCGCACGGAACTGATGCAAACGCATCACAAGAAATTGATGGAAGTGTCCGAGGATGGCAAAGCCCAGGTCATTCAGGCCCGCCGACAAGCGGCCGATGCCGAATTGGCCAGGGTGGAAACCACCACCAAGTTGACACATGACTTGAAAGAGGCCTTGCAAGCCCGCGATACGGCTGAGGCCCAGTTGCAACAACAGGCTGATTCTCTGTCCACCAGAATGTCGCAAGCCAAGGAGGACGCCGACCGTGAGATCGAGAAGGCCACGCGGCAAGAGAAACATCGCCTTGAGCGGCAGCAAACGGAATTTGCCAAGACATTGCGCCAGCGCGAAGAAGGCTTCGAACAGCAATTGAAACAGCGTGAGCACGAATTGTCCCTGGCATTTGAAGCCCGCCTGGCGGAGCAACAAGCCAAGAACGAGGAGGACGCCCGCTACCGCGAAGTGGAAGTTCAGCGTGAGCTTGAGGGCCGGGGTGCGGAAGTCGATGCACGTTGGAAACAAGATCTGCAGCAGCGGGAAGAAGCCGCTCAAGTCAGGCTCAAACAGCGGGAGCAGCAATTGCAGGCGCAGGCGGAGGCTCGTTTGACCGAGGTCCAATCGCAAGCCGAGCAGGAGTTGCGTCGCCGGGAGTCGGATTTGGAACGCGAGATCGAAGCTAAATCGCGCGAAGCCAACGCCCGCTTGAAACAGGAATTGCAGCAGCAGGAACTCACGTTCCAGGCGAAGCTGAAGCAGCGCGAACAGGAATTGGCCGGCAAGTCCGACAGTCGGGAAGCCGAATTGCAAAAGCAATGGGCGGCGGATTTGCGAACCCGCGAAGAAGAATGGGAACGCCAGGCGGTGTTGCGCATCCGTGCCACCGAGACCCATTCGGAACTCGAAGCGCACCAAAAAGAAGAAATGTTCCAATCCAAGTTGCGCCAGCGCGACCAACAATGGCAGGCGAAATTGGAATCCGTTCGAGCCGAGTCGCAGGCCCAGGCCAAGGAGGCTCTGCGCCGCCGCGAGACCGAGGCTGAGGCCAATCTGCGTGAGCGTGAGGCCCGGCTGCGCGATGAAATACAGCAAAGGGACGAAGCTGCCCAATTCAAGGCCAGGCAGCGCGAGGAGGAATTGGAGGCCCAGTTTACCGCGCAAGCGGAAGCCCGTCAAATTGCCGCGCAAGCGCTGTGGGAGGCAGAATCAGATAAAAAGTTGCGCGCCGCCATCGAACCTTTGAAAGCGCTATTGGCTCGCGCCGAACAGGAGCGCGACGAAGCCAGACAAACCTCTTTCGAAGGCTCGCGCCAAGTGCAGAGTTTGGAGAAGAAGTTGACGGAAGCATCGTTGTTCCTGAATGGCTGGAGAAACGGGAATGGAAATGGAAAACACGCCGAGGCGGCTTGATTAGATTTGGGAAACCACGGGAGTTGATCCCGTGGTTTCTTCATCCAAGGGATCGATACGCACCGGGAAGACGCTCTGGTCCCCCTGCCCTGCCAACCGTCACAGTCATTCCGTTCGAGAAGATTTTGTCAGGGGAATAATTGTCAGAGGAATGGAGAAAAGCATTTCAAGGACTATTCCCCTGCCCAACATTCCCCTGCTGCTCGGTCCACCTCAGTTTGGTTGGGACACTTGTCGCGCTAAGGCTTTGGCGATTTACGTCCCCTAGCCCACTATTCGACTTCATGGATTGTTAGATTTCCTTGCGGGAAGATTCTCTTTGTGTATGGTTAATGGCGTATGGGAGATGGGCCGTGGTCTGCCACGGCAAACCCCACGGAAATTCCGCCGCATCAGGCATTTGGGCGGCAACCACTGAAAATTGAATATTACATATATGAGCACACCCCGAGTTAAAGAAATCCTAAGCTGGTACGGGAGCGATAATCCTGGCACCCTGACCAATCTTGCCCGGCTTCTCAACCATGGCAAATTGGGCGGAACCGGCCGCCTGGTTATACTGCCGGTGGACCAAGGCTTTGAACATGGCCCGGCCCGCAGCTTTGCGGTCAATCCTCCCGCATACGATCCCCACTACCATTTTGAGCTGGCGATTGAGGCCGGCTGCAATGCTTACGCCGCGCCGCTTGGTTTTATCGAAGCCGCGGCCCGCGATTTTGCGGGCGAGATTCCGTTGATCCTCAAGATCAATAACCACGATGTTTTGTATGACGAAAAGGATCCCCTCCCTGCCCTGACCAGCGGCGTCCATGATGCTCTACGGCTGGGCTGCGCGGCCATCGGATTCACCATTTATCCGGGATCGGCCGAGCGGGTCAAAATGTACCAGGAATTGCGCGAGGCGGCAGAATTGGCCAAACAGAACGGCCTGGCGGTCGTCGTCTGGTCGTATCCGCGCGGTTCGTCGTTGAGCAAGGCCGGCGAAACGGCGATGGATGTGTGCGGTTACGCGGCGCATATCGCGGCGGAATTGGGCGCGCATATCGTTAAAGTAAAATTGCCCACCGAACATCTCGAGCAAGAAGCGGCGCGCAAGGTTTATGAAAAGGAGAAAGTTCCCATTGCGACGCTGGCCGACCGCGTTAAACACGTTGTTCAATGCACTTTTAATGGCCGCCGGATCGTCATCTTTTCCGGCGGCGCTGCCAGCAGCGATGAGACGGTGTTTCAGGAAGTGACGTCTATTCGCCAGGGCGGCGGTTTCGGCTCGATCATCGGCCGCAATTCGTTCCAACGAAAAAAGGAACAGGCCCTGCAATTTTTAGGAAAAATTATTTCCATCTATGGCAGTTGACAGAAGCGCCGATAAGGCGTTTTTTGCATCGCCATGAACAATCAGGGACCAGCCAATTTAAGCATGGAACCGCACGTCCGGAAGGCGGATCCGTGCGTCATGGTCATCTTTGGCGCCACCGGCGACCTGACCAAGCGCAAGCTGATCCCGGCATTGCTTAACCTGGCAGCGGCCAAACTGCTGCCAGAGCAATTCGCGATCATCGGCTACGCCAGCAATGAATTCACCACCGAGACATTTCGCGCGCAGCTCAGCGAGGACATCAAGCTCTTTGCCAGTTGCCCGGTCACGCCGGAGATGTGGAACTGGTTCCTCAACCGAATCTATTACATACGAGGCGATTTTCAGGACCCGGAGGGTTTCAAACTGCTCAAGAGCCAAATAGCCGCAGTTGAAAAAACGCACCATGTGCCGGGCAACCATTTTTATTATCTCGCGGTCGCGCCGCGCTTTTTTGGCGAAGTGGTCAGGCAACTCGGCGCGGCCGGCCTGGCGCAGGAAGCCGACGGCCACTGGGCTAGAGTGATCATCGAGAAACCTTTCGGACGCGATTTGGATTCGGCCCGCGACTTAAACCGCGAGATCAAACAAATTCTGGAAGAACGGCAGATTTATCGCATCGATCATTATCTCGGCAAGGAGACGGTGCAGAACATCATGATCTTCCGCTTCGGCAACGGCATTTTTGAACCGATCTGGAACCGCCGTTACATCGATCACGTCCAGATCACGGCCTCGGAAACCGTCGGGGTCGAACGGCGCGGCGGTTATTACGAGACTGCCGGCGCATTGCGCGACATGGTGCCGAACCATCTTTTTCAATTGGTCTCGCTCACAGCCATGGAGCCGCCCATTTCTTTCCATGCCGACGCTGTTCGCGATGAACAAGCCAAGGCGCTGCACGCCATCCAAATACCGTCGCCCGAGGAAGTGCTCAGCATGGCAGTGCGGGGCCAATATGGCGAAGGGAACGACGGGGATGAACACCTGGGCGCGTATCGATCGGAGCCTAATGTTGCGCCGGATTCGAACACGGAAACTTTCGCCGCGCTGAAGTTGCGCATCGACAATTGGCGCTGGGCGGACGTGCCGTTTTATTTGCGCACCGGCAAGCGGATGGCCAAACGGACAACCGAAATTGCCATCCAATTTAAACGGGCCCCTTTCCAGTTGTTCCGCGACACGCCGGTGGAATATCTGGAAACGAACCGGCTGGTGCTTTATATTCAGCCGGAAGAGGGCCTTTCCTTGCGGTTTGGCGCCAAAATTCCCGGTCCGATCATGCACATGGGTGCTGTAGAGATGAAATTCAATTACGTCGATTATTTTGGGCGCACCCCCAGCACGGGCTACGAGCGTTTGATTTACGATTGCATGTTGGGCGACGCCACACTTTTCCAGCGGGCGGACATGGTTGAAGCCGGTTGGAGTGTTATTACGCCAATTCTGGATGTTTGGAAGGCGTTGCCACCGCGGAACTTTCCTAATTACGCTTCAGGCGCGTGGGGACCGAAGGAAGCCGACGATCTGCTGGCGCGGGATGGCCGGGCATGGAGAAAGATCGAATGAGAATCCTGGTCATCGACGTGGGTGGCACGCACGTCAAAATGCTGGTCCGAGGGAAACGCCAGCACCTGGAGTTTACATCCGGGCCGCGCATGACGGCCAAAGACATGGTGGCGGGCGTCAAGAAGGCCACGGCGGAGGCGGGCTGGACTTACGATGTCATTTCCATAGGTTACCCTGGCCCGGTGCTGCACAATCACCCCATTGCCGAGCCGCATAATCTTGGGCCGGGATGGGTCGGCTTCAATTTCCGCAAAGCTTTCGGACGTCCGGTTAAAATTATAAATGACGCGGCCATGCAGGCCCTGGGCAGTTACAAGCGCGGTCGCATGCTCTTTCTGGGATTGGGAACGGGCCTTGGTTCCGCGTTCGTGGTGGACTCCTTGCTTGAACCTTTGGAACTGGCGCATCTTCCCTTCAAAAAAGGACAGACTTACGAGGATTACATCGGCATCCGGGGCTTGAAACGCCATGGCAAAAAGAAATGGCGCAAGTACGTGCTGGAGGCCGTGGAAGAATTGCGGTCCGCGATGCTGGCGCAATACGTTGTCCTGGGCGGCGGCAATGCCAGGTTGATGAAGAAGCTGCCCAGGTATGTCCGCCTCGGCGACAACGCAAACGCGTTCCGGGGCGGGTTCCGGCTTTGGCAAGGCAAGCAGGCGGCGCGCTTTTTGGACTGAAAGCCATGCAAACGAAAAAATCCACCTCGGCGGAAAAAGTCGTCTTTTTGTTTGACGTCGATAATACCCTCCTGAACAACGACCAAGTCACCCGCGATTTGCAAAACCACCTGGAACGCGAAGTCGGTTCCTACGGCGCCCGGCGGTATTGGGCGATTTTCGAAAGCCTGCGCAGTGACTTGGGATACGCCGATTACCTCGGCGCGCTGCAACGATTTAGGACCGAATACCCGCACGACCTGCGCCTATTGACGGTCTCGCGGTTCTTGCTCAATTATCCCTTTGCCAATCGCCTTTATCCCAATTCCCTCGACGTCATCGAAAAGACGCGAAAATGGGGCCGGGTGGCATTATTGACAGATGGTGATGTTGTTTTCCAACCGAACAAAGTCGAACGGTCCGGCTTGCGTGAGGCCGTGGACGACAACGTGCTGGTCTATGTTCATAAAGAACACGAATTGCCAGACGTCTCGCACCGTTATCCTTCCCGTCATTACGTGGTAGTCGATGACAAACTGAGGATATTGACGGCCATTAAAGAAACCTGGAGGAAACGTGTGACCACCGTCTTCGTCAGGCAGGGCCATTACGCCTTGGATCCCAAAATTATTTCCGCCTGCCCTCCGGCGGACGTCACTCTGGAACACATCGGCGACTTGCTTGGATGCAACTTGCCGGGATTGCTGGCCGCCGCAAAGAACAAACCTCAATGAGTTCCCAGGAAAATTCGGTCGCGTTCGGCGCGCCCGGCATCGAACCACGCTGGACTTCCAGTGCGAAAGAAGGATTCGGCACGGCCTATCATACCAGTTGCCGGCTTTGGTTCACGCTCAGCCACGGCATTATCAACGAGATTTATTATCCTTCCGTCGATCAGCCCAACACGCGCGATTTCCAATTTCTGATCACCGACGGCGAGACGTTCTTCCATGAAGAGAAAATTGACCTGGAACATGAAATTGAATATCCGGAAAAGGCCTGTCTCTACTATCGCCTGACCAACACGGAACGCCAGGGCCGTTACAAGTTGATCAAGGAAATTTGCACTGATCCTCACCGGTCCGTCCTTCTCGTTCATACTCGGCTGGAAATAATTGACAAATCGCTTGAGAACAAGTTGCGCCTCTACGCCCTCATGGCTCCGCACATCGAGCGTTACGGCACCGGGAATTCAGGCCGTTGCACGGAAATCAGCGCCAGTAAATTCTTGCACGCTTCGCGAGGCGGTTTTCATTTGATCATGGGCTGCACGAACCAATTTACCAGGCGCTCCGTCGGTTATGTCGGTCATAGCGATGGCTGGCAGGACTTGCGGAATTTTAAAATGGATTGGGAATTTCGCACCGCCGAAAACGGGAACATCGCGTTGACCGGGGAAATCGACCCCCGGCGCGGCCATGAATTTATCGTGGCCATCGCCATGGGGCAAAGTTATCCCGCCACCGCCGCCAAATTGCTGCAGTCGCTGGCGGAACCGTTCGAGAAGCATCGCGACAGCTACGTCCGGCAGTGGAAACGGACCAACGTGGATGCCAATCATGAATTCGAACAACACACTGGCGATGGTGGCCGCACTTACCGCTTGAGCCGTTGCATTATTTTGGCGCACGAAGATAAGGTCTTTGAAGGCGCCATCGTGGCCTCGATGAGCATACCGTGGGGTGAAACCAAAGGCGACAACGACCTCGGCGGTTATCATCTGGTCTGGACACGCGATTTGGTGCAAAGCGCCACGGCGCTGCTGGCGAGCGGCCAAACCGGCACCCCGCAACGGGCTTTGCTTTGGCTGGCTGTCATTCAACGGCCGGACGGCAGCTTTCCGCAGAACAGTTGGATCAACGGGCGCATGTATTGGCCCGGCCTGCAATTGGACGAAATCGCGGCGCCCATTCTTCTAGCCTGGCGTCTGCGCCGGGCCGGAGTGGGCCTCGGGGCGTGTGATGCCTGCCCTGTCATTAATCACGCCGCCTCTTACTTGATGTTGCACGGCCCGGTCACAACCCAGGAGCGATGGGAGGAAAACGCCGGCTATTCCCCTTCCACCCTGGCCGCTGTCATTGCCGGATTGGTCTGCGCAGCCGATTTCGGCACCGATCCGCGGAATAGTGATTTCTTATTGACTTACGCCGACTGGCTGGCCGCGCATCTCGAGGAATGGACAGTGACGACCGCCGGCGACTTGGTCAAAGGTATTCCCACGCATTATATCCGCATCAATTGCACCGATCCCAATGATCCCGATCCTCACGCCGATCCCAATACCACCATGATCGAAGTCGCGAACGGCGGAGGGCTTCATCTCTCGCGCCAGATTGTGGGAGGAGATTTTCTTCAATTGGTCCGTTTTGGCATTCGCGCGCCCGATGATCCCATTGTGCTTTCGTCCATCGAAGTCATTGACCGCGTATTGCGGCGGGAATTGCCGCAAGGTCCGTGCTGGCGGCGCTATAATTTTGACGGATATGGACAGTACGACGACGGGAAGGCTTTTGACGGCGCGGGCGTGGGACGCTCCTGGCCAATCTTGACCGGTGAGCGGGGACATTACGAACTGGCGGCAGGCCGCGATCCGCTGCCTTACATCAAGGCCATTGAAAATTTCGCCAATGCGGGAAACATGATCACCGAACAGCTTTGGGACGATGACGATCTGCCGGACGGCAAAATGAAACGCGGCCAGCCAACCGGGGCGGCGATGCCATTATGCTGGTCGCACGCGGAGTACATTTCGCTCGTCCGTAGCCGGCACGATGGCGTCTGCTTCGACCGAATCGAGTTGGCCTATCAACGTTATGTGGCCAAACCCGTCCGCAGCCGGCATGAAATCTGGTTGCTCAACCATCCATTGCGCCGCATGCCGCAGCGCAAGACTTTGCGCGTCATCCTCGCGGCCGAAGCGAATATTATTTGGACAACGGACGGTTGGGCGACCAAAAAGTCCCTGGAGATGACGCACAACGAAACCTATAATTTGTGGCATGCTGATTTTGAAACCGCCAAACTCCCATCCGGGTCGGTGATCGAATTCACCTTCTTTTGGAAGAGTGACGAGCGATGGGAGGGGCTCAACTATCAGGTGAAAATACAATGAGACAATTATGAGTGCGAAAATTAAAGCTTACGCCGCACAAGCTAAAGGCGGCAAATTGCAACCTTTTGAGTTCGATCCAGGCCCGCTGCAGGACGATCACGTTGAAATTAAGGTGGCTTATTGCGGCATCTGCCACTCCGACATTTCCATGATTGACAATGAATGGGGAGCGTCCACCTACCCGCTGGTGCCAGGGCATGAGGCGGTGGGAACCATCACTGAAGTCGGAGATCATGTGAAACATGTGCGGCCTGGACAGACTGTCGGTTTGGGATGGTACTCCAGCTCTTGCATGTTTTGCCCGCAGTGCCTTGGCGGTGACCACAACCTGTGTCCGAATGCCGTGGCGACGATTATCGGACGGTACGGCGGCTTTGCCGATCGCGTCCGATGCCAGGCAACCTGGGCCGTTCCGCTCCCCGATAAAATTGCGCAAGCGAAGGCGGGTCCTCTCTTTTGCGCCGGGATCACCGTGTTCAATCCAATGGCACAATTCGGAGTCAAGGCGACAGATCGCGTCGGCGTCATTGGCATCGGCGGCCTGGGACATCTGGCCTTGCAATTCCTGAATAAGTGGGGCTGCGAAGTTTACGCCTTTACGTCCAGCGACGGCAAGCAAGCCGAAGCAATCAAACTGGGTGCTCACTCCACCATAAATTCCCGCGACCCGGAACAATTCAAAAAAATCGCCAGTTCACTCGACTTTATTATTTCCACGGTGAACGTCGGGCTGGATTGGGGTTCTTATCTGAAGACGCTGGCGCCGAAAGGCCGATTGCATTTTGTCGGCGCGGTAACCTCGCCCTTGGGCGTCGCGCCCATGGAGTTGCTGACGGGGCAAGAGTCCATCTCGGGTTCGCCGCTGGGCAGCCCGGCCACGGTGATGAAGATGCTGGACTTCTGCGCGCGGCATGACATTGCGCCGGTGACGGAGAATTTTCCGGTGTCGAAGGTGAATGAAGCGTTGGAGCATTTACGGTCAGGCAAAGCGCGCTACCGGATTGTGCTCAGTAACGACTTGAAGTGACCGATACGTCCTCGCCACCAAACTCGGGGAAAATGACGTTCGCATACCTGTGCGGATGGCGATGCTTCCGCGCGATTTTTGGCATCTATTTTCGCTGGCGTGTCTACAATGCGGAACGGGTGCCTTTGACGGGGCCGGTCATTTTGGCCTCCAACCATGCCAGCTTCATTGATCCACCTCTGGTGGGCGCCGGCATTCGAAGGCAAATAAGCTATTTGGCGCGCGACAACATTTTCCATGTGCCGGTCGTGGGCGCCATTTTGCGCTCGTGGGAAGTCGTCCCGGTGGATCGCGACGGCGGCACTGGGCGCGGACTGAAACAGATTCTCGGCCGGCTGGAAGAAGGCGGCGTCATCATTTTATTTCCCGAAGGCACGCGCAGCCGTGATGGACAATTGAGTCCTGCCCGGTCCGGCATAGGTTTGACTGTGATTAAATCCAGCGCCCCGGTCGTGCCGGCCCGCGTTTTCGGGACGCACGAAGCACTCGGGCCTCAAAAAGTCATCCCCCGTCCGCAGCGTTTGACAGTCAAGTATGGCCAGCCCTTGTGGTTTAAAGAAGAGCGGGCGGAAGCGGCCAAATGTTCCAAACAGCGAATCAAGGAAATTTACCGGGAAGTGGCCGAGAAAATCATGGCGGAAATCGCGAAGTTGGAACCGCGGCTGGATTGAACTCCGAAATCTCTAGTCATGCGCGGCATGGCAGTCGTTTATTGGAATTGCGGATGGCGCAAGAGCTTTTCCCAGGTTTCGCTTGAAAGATGGGCTTGGCGATACACCGGCTCCCACAAAGGCTCGGCGCTCCGGGACCGTTGGGCGCGTTCCAGCCAATCGCGTGACAATGGTTCCTCCAGCAATTCCAACGTGTTGGCCGCGATGGTTGTTTCCTCCTTCTCCCCGGTGGCGTGGCCCGCGCCGACAAAAAATCCGGCCAGTAACAACGTCACCCGCAACATCGTGCTGCGGGAATAAGTAGGCATGGCACAAGGGCGCTTTGGATCAAGGCATCGGCGCAAATCCGCGAAAAGGGAAGCCGTCCACATGGCGGGGTTTTTGGCGGGTGAAAAAGCGTCAAATAGAATGGCGTGCGGAGCCGGGCCGGGCCGGGAATTGCCCCGCAACGCGGCCGGGAAATCTCCCAGACGCAGTTCCCATCGCCCGTCCAGCGCGCGTTTGTTTTGCAGAAGTTCACGCACCGTGTTTTCGTAGCCGGACAAATAAGCCAACTCGCTCGCATGGCGTAACGCGAATTCCAGCGGTTCCAATGTGCAATCAAAGCTGATGATGCGCACGAGACAAGGCAGATCGGATGTGGCGCGCAAGACGGCAATGGCGTTCGCGGCCGCGCCCAGGCCAACGTCCCACACAACGAATTCGCCCTCGTGCGATTGCAACCGTTGCCGCAGACGGAGTTGTTTGACGTAAAGCGCCTCCGCCTCGGCCAGAGGGCCAACGACCGGATGAAACGTCTCACTTTCTGCCAGCGAGTGAATGCTCCAGGCGCCATTTTTAAGGCGAACGAGTTTGTAATTCTCCGCGTTCAAGAAGCTCATCATGCACCAATTCAGCAGCGAAGTAGTATTAAGAATGATTCGCCGCCTCATCAAATCTGACTGCGGACGGACCTATTTACCGTTTCAGCAGTTCAGCCACGTTCACAACGGTATCGGGAAATGCCAGAGGGCGGGCCTGATCGCCTGCGCGCAAAACCGTTTTGGAGCCATAACCGTTAAAATGCGGCTCGCGATGAATTTCGACGGCGGCCTCTTCGAGGTTTATGATCCACACTTCCACCACCCCCGCGCGCCCGTAAAGGGGAAGTTTTTTCTCAACGTCGATCACCAAACTGGAGTCGGAGACTTCCACCAATAAGAAAACATCCTCGGGCTGGGGATGGCGGTTCGTGTAATCATCCGGCGAAGGTTTAAGCAGCATCACGTCCGGCTCCGGCTCGGAAGAATCACTGAGTCGCAGCGGATTTTGCGGCCAGACCAGCCAGCGGTCATTGGAATGCAGGGTGAACAGGCGGGCCAAACGAGCGACTACGCCCCCGTGAAATGGGCCGATGGGTGACATGTCAATGATCTCTCCATCCAGCAATTCGACACGAGCGTCCGGGCGCAGCACACCCGTCTCCGCCATGCGGTAATACTCCTTGACGGTGAAACGATGTTTTGCGGGCGCCAACATGCCGTCAATTTAACCAGCAGCGCCCGCAATTGCAACTATTCCGCTGGCAATCGAGGCCGGCAATGGTAACCATCCTGGCATGGATCCGATATTGAAACTTTTGCAGGAAAATGCGGCGATTAAAACACCGCAAATGGCCAAGATGCTCAACGTGCCCGAAAACGAGATTGCGGCCAGGATCAAGGCCTACGAAGAGAGCCAGGTGATACTCGGTTATCGCGCCATTTTGAATGAGGAGAAAATCGGCGAGAATCTTGTGCGGGCCGTGATCGAAGTGAAAATTACGCCTGAACGAGGTGGCGGCTTTGACCGCCTGGCTGAACGCATCTCCAAATACTCCGAAGTGCGCTCGTGTTACTTAATGTCCGGCGGTTACGATCTGCTGGTCATGGTGGAAGGAAGCAATTTGCGCGAGGTGGCGACGTTTGTCTCGGAAAAGCTCGCCACCATCCAGGGCGTCATTTCGACCGCCACCCATTTCATGCTCAAAGTTTACAAGGAGCAGGGCCTGCTGATCCGCCAAGAGACAAACGAGGAACGACTGGCCATTTCGCCGTGAATGAAAGGTTTGGTTTACAAGGATGAAGGCTGGAAACAAATCGGCGACGTCTAAAGGCATGAAATCGAAACCTATATACGAATCATTTGGGCACAAAAGGAAGCAGTGGGAATCATTCGTCGAGGAAGCGCGGGAGATTCTAGTCGGAATCGCAAGACAACGGGGCATGATAACTTATGGAGAACTTGCGAGCAGGATGACGACAATCCCCGTTGAACCGCACGATATGGTTCTGTGGTCGATCATCGGTGATGTTTCGCATAACGAGGAAAAGGCGGGGCGAGGACTGCTGTCAGTCGTAGTTGTGCATAAGCACGGCGATCAAGAGCCGGGCCACGGGTTTTATGAACTGGCCAAGTGCTACGGTCGGAACATGAAGGACAAAACAAAGTGTTTCGTTGAGGAACTGAAAAACGTCCACTACGTCTGGAGCGTGAAGAACGCGGGGCAACGACCCTGAGCGAATTATGGTTTATACAAAACGACAACTTGAGCGGCAGATGGATTAAGAATGGCGCAGTGTCGGGTAAAAACCCGTATGCGCCGACTGCTTCGAGGACTACGCCATTGCGGAATTCATCAATGGGAATGCGACGGCCCTTGAATGCAGTTAGGATTCACGAGGACTAAATAATGGCGTTGCGGTAGTGTCATCCCAACTGCTTCATGGCCCCGTCCAGAGCGGCAAAAAGCTGGTTCATGGTCTCTTCGGTCTCATCGCCCATGTTGGAAATGCGGAAGGTCGTGCCTTTGATTTTGCCGTAACCACCGTCAATTAGAAATCCTTGTTCCTTGACCAGCTTTTGCAGCTTGGCCACATCCACCACGCGGCCGCCAGGCTTGGCGCCATTGTTGACACAGGTAAGCGTGACCGATTCAAAGCCCGGTTCCGGGAAAAAGTTAAATCCATGCCTTGTGGCCCACGCGCGCGTCATGCCAGCCAGCTTTTTGTGCCGGGCGAATCGGGCGTCAAGTCCCTCGGTAAAAATGTCCTCCAACTTTGAAGCCAGCGCGTACACATGCCCGATGCTCGGCGTGCTGGGAGTCATGTTTTGCTCCGCGTTCTTCTGAAATTCCACAAAGTCAAAATAATAACCGCGTTCCGGCGCGGTGGCCGCTTTGGCCAAAGCTGCCGGTGAACAGACAAAGACCGCGAGGCCAGGGGGCATGGCGAAAGCCTTTTGCGTCCCGGCCAGCAGAACATCGATTCCCAATGCATCGAACTCCATTTTGATGGCGCTCATGGAGCTAACGGCGTCAACAATAAACATCACATCCGGGAACTTTTTCTTGAGCGCCGCGATTTCATAAAGAGGGCTCATCACGCCGGTGGAGGTTTCATTATGAATGAGGGTCAAAGCGTCGAACTGTCCCGTCGCCAGTTTTTCCTCGACCTGTTCCGGGCAGATGGGCGAGCCCCAGGGGACCTGCAACGCTTCCGCGCTCTTGCCGCAGCGTTTGGACACATCGAGCCACTTGTCGGAAAATGCGCCGCACATGCAATTGAGAACGCGTTTGCGGACAAGATTGCGCACCGCCCCCTCCATCACGCCCCAGGCCGAAGAGGTGCTGAGATAGACCAGTTGCCTGGTGAAAAGCAATTGCTGCAACTGCGGTTGGATTTTCGCGTAAAGGTCTTTGAAACCCTGGCCGCGATGACCGATCATCGGCGAACAAAACGCTTGAAACGTCTTGCCGCTGACTTCGACCGGTCCCGGAATGTGTAATTTGACGTGCGTCATATTTGGGAGAGAAGGTTTTTCATACTCATCCATCCTCATGAAACTTTTCACACGCAAGCCACTCTGGCAAGTGAAGATTTTCTCGCCGGCGCGCTCGCCCGATGAATATTTATTTACATTTTGCCGTCAACGAGGGACGCTTGCGACATCAATAAAATGAAGTTCAAATTTCTCCCCTTCGCACTCGCCTTGCTCGGCGGGGCCGTTGCGCACGGCCAGCCGTCTCTGGCGCCGGAACTCAAGCCCGGCGACCATGTCGCCATTATTGGCAACGCATTGGCGGACCGTTTTCAGCATTCCGGCTGGTTGGAGACTTATCTCCATAGCAGATACGCTGATTACGATCTCGTATTTCGCAATCTGGCTGTGCCCGCTGACGAAGTCGCATTGCGCCATCGCCCGGCCGATTTCGGTTCGCCCGATGACTGGCTTACCAAGGTGCAGGCCGATGTCATCTTTGCGTTCTTCGGTTTCAACGAGTCTTTCAAAGGAAAAGCGGGCCTGGAAAAGTTCAAGAGCGACTTAGATGCGTTTTTGAAGACGACGCTTGCCAAGAATTATTCCGGCAAAGGCCATCCGCGCATCGTACTTTTTTCTCCGATCGCCAACGAGCGCGCGCAAGACCCGAATTTCCCCGATCCGACAGCAAACAATCTGAACATTGCCGAGTACGCCGCAGCCATGGCCCAGGTGGCCAAGGATAACGGCGTGCCGTTCGTGGACCTGTATCACCCCTCGCAACAGATGTTCGCCACGTCCGCCAAACGCAAACAGCCCCTGACCATCAACGGCCTGTATTTGACAGAAGATGGGGACAAAATCCTAGCACAAGCAATCGTGCAGGCGTTTGCCGGTGGCCGCGCGCTGCCCGGCAAGAGCGAAGTCAAAGCCCAGGACGAGGAAAGGCTCAGGGACGCTGTCAAAGATAAGAATGCCCAATGGGAAGCGCGATATCGAACCATTGATGGCAACAATGTTTATGGCGGACGCTCGGCCCTGGCTTATGCGCCCAAGCAAAACTTTGTCGAGGACCGCAATCCCCCGCCGCCCTACCTTTCCAATTTCAAGGTCATGCAGGAAGAAATGGCGCAGCGCGATGCGCTGACGGCCAATCGCGATAAACGCATTTGGGCCATTGCCAAGGGCGGTGACCTCCAGGTCGATGATTCCAATTTGCCGCCTGTGACTCCCGTTCCGACGGACACTCCCGGCGCAAATGCTGATGGTTCCTTTGTTTATCTTGGGGGCGAAGAGGCAATTTCCAAAATGACCGTTCACTCGCACATGAAGGTCAATCTTTTTGCCAGCGAGGAACAATTCCCCGAACTGGTCAGCCCGGTCCAAATGGCGTGGGACACCCAGGGCCGGCTATGGGTCGCCGCGTGGAAAAATTATCCCGAGCGCACGCCCACCAGCAAAGTCGGCGATAGCCTGCTGATTCTCGAAGATACCCACGGCACCGGCAAAGCCGACAAAATTACTCATTTCATGGATGATTTAAACGCGCCGACCGGCTTTCAATTTTACAAGAACGGCGTGCTTGTGATGGAGGCGCCCGATTTGTGGTTTGTCCCGGAGATCGACAGCCATGCGGGCGCGGTGGAACGAGTCCTCATGGGCATTGATTCGGCGGATTCGCATCACACAGCCAATTCGATCTGTTTGGACCCAGGCGGGGCCATATATCTCAGCGACGGCGTCTTTCACCGCACGCACGTCGAGACGGCGTTGGGTCCGGTGCGAAACAATGACGGCGCGATTTATCGTTTTGAGCCGCGCACCGGAAAATTCGAGACCTATATTTCCTACGGTTTTGCCAATCCGCATGGACGTGTCTTCGATTACTGGGGCAACGATCTTGTCACCGACGCCACCGGCAATAATAATTATTTCGGTCCGGCCTTCAGCGGACATATTGACTACCCCGCCAAACATGCGGAGATGGAGCAATTCTGGGACCGGCCCTCACGGCCCTGCGCGGGCACTGGGATGATAAGCAGCGACCACTTCCCGCCCGAGTTTCAAGGTGACTTTCTCAACTGCAACGTGATTGGTTTCCAGGGAATTTATCTGGTCAAAATCACCGAAGACGGTTCCGGCGTTAAAGGCGAGCTACAGGAGCACCTGGTCAGTTCGTCCGATCCGAATTTCCGTCCCGTCGCCGTCAACATCGGGCCTGACGGTGCTATTTACTTTGCCGATTGGCACAAGCCGCTTATCGGACACATGCAGCATCACTTGCGCGACCCCAATCGCGAGCATGATCATGGCCGCATCTATCGCATCACCTACGAAGGCCGGCCTTTGCTCAAGCAGCCGAAAATCGCCGGTCAATCCATTCCGACGCTGCTTGAATTGCTGAAGGAGCCGGAAAACCGCACGCGTGAACTGGCCAAAATTGAACTTGGCGGGCGCGAAACACCCAAAGTGATCGAAGCTGTCAACCGATGGGTCAAAACGCTCGACATCCACGATCCTTCCTACGAACACAATCTCATGGAGGCGCTGTGGGTCCATCAATGGCACAACGTCGTCAATACGAATCTTCTCCTGCGCATGCTCCATTCTCCCCAACCGGAAGCCCGCGCGGCCGCGGGGCGCGTCCTATGTTATTGGCGCGACCGCATGCCGGATGCCATTGGGCTCTTTAAAATGCTGGCTGATGATTCCAGCCCGCGCGTTCGTCTGGAAGGCATTCGCGACGCGAGCTTTTTCCGCAATGCCGACGCAGCCGAGGCGGCGCTGACAACTTTGAAACATTCGACCGATTACTATATCGATTACACGCTGAAGGAAACGCTGCGGCAACTCAAGCCGTGGGTGCTCAAAGCCATCGGCGCGCACCAGCCGCTGGCCGCGGACAACCCGGCCGGACTCAATTATCTCATCAACACCCTCAATACGGCTGAGATGCTCAAATTGCCCGGCACCATTCCGACCTTGAGCGCTTTAGTCGAACGCAAGGACGCAACGGATTCTGACCGGCTCAATGCCTTGAGCGAATTGGCAAAGAAGAGCGGCACAGGGCGTGTTGCGCAATTATTTGCGCTATTTGAATCCAAGCTCGATTCTGACGAAACAGCGCAGGCGGGTTTCGCTCACTTGTTGACATGGCAGCCGCGCAGTGAGTTAAAGAGCGAGCGAGACCGGCTGGCCAAGCTGGCCTTGAGCGCCCGCGCGCCAGATGTCCGCCAGGCTGCATGGGCGGCCGTGGCCATCGCGGACAATTCATTTGACAGCGTTTGGAAGGAATCGGCGCAATCTCCTTCGACCTTCGCCGATATGCTCAACGGCATTCCCTTCTTGAACGATTCGGATTTGCGGACGAAACCGTACGATCGAGTTCAACCGCTTTTGAACAGCCCCTTAACGCCTCCGCTGACGCCCGCTTCGTGGACCCTCGCCGGCGGTGACGAACGTGAAATCCGCCGCGCCGCGATCCACGCTCTCGCCACGATGAACCGCAGTCCGGACGCGATTTTTACCGCACTGGCGGCCTTGATCAAGCATGGGGAGGAAGTGCCAGCCGCTGCGCAAGCGCTGCGCGTTCTTTCGCCTTCCGTCTGGCCCAAAGTGCCCGCCGCCACTGCCGACGCCGCTTTAGGATTGGTGGCGTGGGCCAAAACTGTTCCGGTCAGCGACCGCACCAGCGAGGATTACATTGAAACCGTGCAATTGGCCGGCGATCTGGCGGCTTCTCTTCCTGCTCCGCCGTCCGCCGGGTTTCAAAAGGAACTGCACAGCCTGCGCGTTCCTGTTTTTGTCATCCGCACCGTGCGCGAACAAATGCGTTATGATACGCCGCGGCTCGTTGTGGAGGCGGGGCAACCGTTTGAGATACGGTTCGAGAACGTTGATTTCATGCCGCATAACCTGGTCATTGTCCGGCCCGGCACGCGTGAGAAGGTCGGGCTGGCTTCCGCTAGAATGAAACCAGATGATCTTGATGGCGAAGGCCGCGCTTTCATTCCCGAAAGCTCGGACATTCTTGCCGCGACCAGACTGATCGAACCTCACGAGAAAACCGCATTGAAGCTGACTGCCCCGACCGACGAAGGAGATTACGAATACTTCTGCACCTACCCGGGCCACTACCTGATCATGTGGGGACAACTCATCGTGACCCGAAATGTGGACACCTACCTGGAAAAACATCCGCAACCCACCCTGCCCTCGCCCGCCGCGAAAAATGAGAACAAGGCTTATGAATGACACTGGGTTGGACGCTTTGTGTAAAGTAACCGTTTGATTTCTGCAACGGAGGCCGTTCCTGTCGTGCCGAGTTTGTGAATCACAATGGAAGCGGCCGTGTTGGCCAATTGGAGCGCTTCCCGCAAGTTCGCCCGGGCAGCCAATGCCGCGGCCAAATTGGCCGTAACGCAATCGCCCGCTCCCACAACATCAATTTTGCCGCGCAGAGGCAGAGCGGCCAGCCGTTCCACGACGCCATCGGGTCCCGTTCCAACCATCCCGTTCTCCGCCAGCGTCACAAAACAATAATTTCCTTTTTCTCGCGCCAAAGCGGCAGCCGTGCTTTCAACTTCGCGTGGCGGAATGAGACGTGTTTTGCCAGCAAGCCGGGAGAGTTCGGCACGATTCATTTTCAAAGCAACAGGCGGGTAACCTTCAAGGCTTCGCCGGCTGTCGGCGAGAATCAATAGGTTAGGCAAAGCCTTTTTTATCGCCCTGATCGCTTGCAGCAACCGCCGAGTGACGACGCCAGTTTCCGGAACATCCACTTGATCCAAAACGATAATGGCATCGACTCGCGGCGCGAGCTCTCCCACGGCTTCGGCCAAGCGGCGTTGCAGAGGAGCCGGAGTTGGACTCCAATTTTTGGAGTCGAGGCGGTTCAGCTCTCGCGGCGGTTGATTTGGCGAAATAAGCAGCGGCTTGGCATAAGTAAATGTTCGCCTTTCTTCAGTCACAAAAAACTTCTCCAAGTGCACACCCGGCAGAGCCGACAATGCCCGCTTCAATTCGAATCCTTCGCCATCATCTCCCGCAAAGCCGACCGGAAAAATTTTGCCGATACCCAACGCAGCGAGGTTATTGATAATCGTACCCGCGCCGCCGGGTTGGGACCGGACGCGGACGACGTTGTGCACGGGCAGCCCCGTTTCGATGGAAATCTCCTTCCGCGCCGGATCAATCTCGAGGTATCGGTCCAGGCAAAAATCGCCGACCACGGCGATGCTGAGTTGGCGATAGCGATTTGTGAGCGCACGAAATCGCGTCCATTCCAACGACTCTGATTTCGCGTTCTCATTCATGGAACAAAACATCGATCAGCGCCGCCGCATCGCGATAATCCGGGATGGCAACGTCGGCGCCCGCTTTGATGAGTTGCGCGCGTTTCGCCGGATCCATTCGGCCGGAACCGTGCTGGTCTTCATCACTGGCCACGGCCACCGCCAAACCGCCCAGCTCTTTGGCGTGCAGGATTTCCACCGGCCCATCGCCGAAACAGACCAGGTGTTCGCCGTGAAGTTTTTCTCTGGCCAGGATTTCGTCCAACACCGCGCGCTTGGAAAATGCGCTTGCGTTTGGCGGGCTGCCGAAAATTTGCCCATTAAAGTAGCGGGCCAAATCAAGCAAGCCGGCCTCTTGTTTCACCCGATCTTCCCGGGTGCCGCTGAGAATAAAAAGTGTAAACCCGCGCTTTTGCAGAAGATCGAGCATGGTTCGCGCGCCGAACACGACAAAGTCATCGGCCTTGGCCGCCTTTCTCAAAAGCACGTCGGACCTTTCGGCGATGATTTTATCCAGCCGGCTTTGATATTCCTGAAGCAACTCCTCTGGCGAGGGAGCTTTGGCCGCACGCGCCTGAACTCGCTCCACAAATTTTCTCATCTGAAAAATCGATGGCCGACCATTGCCGGAGAGAATTTCAGCAATCAAAATTTCACGGACTTCCGCCACGGATTCGCCCGGCTGCATCGGGTAATACGGCAGAAACACTTGACACATGAGGTCGGGCCAGCCGTGGCGCAACCAGGACAGAGTGCCGTCAAAGTCGAAAACGGCCAAACGGGCCTGGGGGCGCGGCGAAAAGTCGGGCCGGAATTCCACCAGGCCCGTGAACGGCGCAGATTTCGTTGGCATCAGTGCAGTTGAGTAACGGGCGTGCCGGGCAAAGTCAATCGCGCCTCAAAAGTGATGAAAGAATTACCAGTCCTTGAATTTTCCACGCTCAAGATTGACCGGGCGATTGGTTGGAGGAAAAAGCAAGACCTTGTCGTCGTCTTTCAATGAATCCAGCAGCTTGCGGGCTTCTTGCGGACTCATGTGAAGCTCGGTCGCGGATGCTTGTTGGCCATCCTCATCCTTCTTATCTTTTTGTTCGTCCTTATTGGCTTCCGCTTGCTGCTGCTGTCTCTTTTCCTGTTCCTTCTTGGCCTGTTCCTGTTTTGCCTTTTCCTCCTGTTGTTTTTGCTCCTCAGATTTTTGTCCTTGCCCCTGCCCCGTTTGTTGCTGTTGTTGCTGCTGCTGCTGCTGTTGTTGTTGTTGGTCCTGTTGATCTTTGTTTTGTTGGTTTTGTTGTTGCTGTTGCTGTTGGTCTTTCTTTTGCAGCAATTGCCAGGCGCCATTCAGCTTCGGATCAGTTGGATAGAGTTGCAGGCCGGTTCCAATTGCCGTCCTGGCCTGCTCTTTTTGGCCAAAAATGTAGTCCTGAACTCCCGTATGAAAATAATCATCAGGAGAATTCGCGACGGCCCAAATTGGCGCGGCCAGGAGGCTAATGAGCAGTAGCTTCCACGCCATTGACTTCCTGTAATCTCTTAATGTAGTCCGCATAATATTGTGTTGTCTGGTCCTCTTTCAATGACTGTTCCATGATATCAAGCGCCTCTTTATATTGCCGCTGTTTGACAGCCGCATCCGCACGAGCCTTAGCCGCTTTCGCTGCCTCGCTCGGTTTTAACTCGTCCTTGTCCTTATTTTTTTTCTCCTGTTCCTGCTGCTTATTCAAGTCCTCCAATTGCTGCTTGACGTAAGCGAGGTTGTTCTTGGCATCAATATCGTTCGTATCTAAGCTGATGGCGCGGCCGTAGTTCGTGATGGCCACCTGCCAGACTTCCTTCTTCTGATTTGGGTCCTGTAACGACGCGCCCATCTTGTAAAGCGTGTTGGCCAGGTTGTAATAGGTCTGTTGCTGGACTTGGGGATTGGCAATAATATCCGGCGAATTCAGCGCCGCGTTGAACTGTTCTTGCGCCGCGTCCAACTTTTTCGATTGGTAGGCGGCCGCACCGGCGTCGTAGCGCAGGCGAAAGTCGTTTGTCTTTTCCTTGACCAATCGGCTGAATTCCTCGAAGGCGTTCGTGAAATCGCCCGCCTGATAATCGCGATAGGCGCTCGAGGGCGAACCGGAGCCTGTCAGAGGCATTAGGAACAAAATGAGCGCGGCAGCGGTCGTCTGCAAAGCAGGAGCCGCGGCGCTCGTGCGGCGCGAGCGCGGGCGGCCACGTTCTGGCAGCAGCGCCTCCACCACCAGGCAAATCACGGCAAAGCCCAAAAACCAATGATATCGTTCCCGATATACACGTGTTAGCCGCGTTGTCTCTTCACTTTTGGGCAACGGCGCAAGGCCGCGCGCATAGAGCGTTTCCATCGGACTGGCTCCCTGCAATGGCAGATAAAATCCGTGAGTCTCGGTGGCAATTTGCTCGAGCAAAGTTTGATTCAAGCGCGATTTAACCACGTTCCCATCGTCGTCCTTGAGGTAGGAAGAGCTTCCCTGTTCATCGGTGACCCGCAACAACTCGCCTTCCGGCGTGCCAACGCCAATGGTAAAAATGCGCATGCTCGCGTCGGCCGCGTCCTTGACAGCGGCCATGGTGTCCTGGTCGGCGTCGTGATCTTCCCCGTCTGTGAAAAGCACCATGACTTTATGATTGTCGTTTCCCTTTTCGAATGCCTCCAGCGTCGTATGAATAGCGGAGGAAAGCGACGTGCCTCCCACCTGAACGATACCGACCGACACCGCATCGACCGCCTGCTGAAAAGCTTGCTCGTCCAAGGTTAGCGGCGCCTGGAGAAAAGCGGTTCCGGCAAAAACCACCAAGCCCATGCGATCAGACTTGGCCAGCCGCATGAGATCTATCACGGCCAGCTTCGCTTTATCCAATCGATCCGGTTGAACATCCCGCGCCAACATGCTCCGCGAAGTGTCCATGGCCACGATAATGTCCAAGCCTTGCTGTTTAGCCTCTTCCCAGGCAAAGCCCCATTGCGGGCGGGCCAATGCGCAAAGGATTCCAGCGACGGCCGCCACCAGAAGCGCCAGACGGATTTTTTCGCGTGCGGGCGAAACTCCAACCGTCAGGGTTGGAAGCAATCGCGCGTGAACAAACTGCAAAGCTAATTTCTGTTTGACTCGCCAGGACCAGAAAAGAAATCCGATTATCGCCGGGATCGCGATTACCGCCAGCCAAAGGACCTGTGGGTGCTCGAATTTCATTGCTCGAAGTAAATCGTCATCGTGGTCACGGCTAAGGCAGCTTTCTCCAAACGGTTTGGGCGAGGACCATCTCCAGCAACAGCACAGCCAGTCCGCCAATGGCCACCTGGCCGAACAACTCATCGTATTGCTGGTATTTTTTCACTTCAACTTCCGTCGTCTCCAACCGGTCAATGTCCGCGTAAATTCGCGGGAGGGCGTCGGCGGTATCGGCCCGGTAATACTTGCCATGGGTGTCTTGGGCGATTTTCGTCAATGTGTCCTCATCAATATCGACGTCGAAGTTCTGGATGGTCATGCGTCCGAACTGGTCGCGCACAGGACAAGGCGCCGAGCCTTGCCGGCCAATGCCAATGGTATAAACTTTGACGCCCAACGCCTGGGCGGCATCGGCGGCGGTCAGCGGCGAGACTTTGCCGGAATTATTTTCGCCGTCTGTCATAAGGATGACGATTTTGCTCTTGTCCTTAAGGTCTTTGATGCGGTTAAGCGCGGTCATCAAGGCTGAACCGATGGCAGTCGCCCTTTCGTCAATGATGCCAATGTCCAGCCTGTTCAATTGTTCATGCAAATACTCGTGGTCCAGCGTCGGCGGCGAGGCGATATAGGCGTCCCGGGCAAAGGCGACCAGACCGATGCGATCATTGGGGCGATTGTCAATAAATTTTCCCAAAACTTCCTTGGCCAGCTTGATCCGGCTCAGATCGGGACCAAAGTCCAACGATCTCATGCTGCCGGATAGATCCAAGGCGACCACAATATCAATGCCGCTGGCTTTGACGTGCGATTCACCCCGGATTAACCGCGGTTGCGCAAGGGCGACAATGAACACCGCCAATGCCAGCCAGCGCAAGTTGGCCAAAATCGCGCCCGCGCGAGAACGCCGCAGGCCGGAGATTGGGCGCACCAGATCAACCGACGAATACACAAAGGCCGAGGCCTGTCCCGCCTTGCCCTTCAACCAGGCCAGCACCGGCAATAACAGCAACAAAAGCAGGACGTATGGATGTGCGCAGGTCATCGGGCAACAGGTGCGGTCGCGGCAGTGGTGGAAGATTGAATCTCAGGGGGCGCCCAGCGCGGCTCCGTTTCGTTAACGAGCTTTAGCGCGGCCGCGTGCAGTGTGCGCAACTCGGTCTCCGTTGGCTCATATTTCGCAAACTTGATGAGATCGCAATTCTCCAAAAAACCTTCGAGGCTGAGTTTTTGTTCCGTTGTCAACAAATTTGTCCCTTGCAACTCGATCAAAAACTCCTCGGTAGTCCGGTCGGGCGCGTGGAATTGGAAGCGCTCCTCCAAATAACTGCGAATGGCGTCGGAAACCCCAATGGAGAAAGCCTTGGGATCTCCCAGCAGGGCGAGCGCCCTTTCGAGCGCATGGCGCGCCCGCACGTGCGGAGGAATCGGCGGGACGGCCGCGACCAGCGCGGCCCTCTTGCGCCAATAACGCCATAGCAGCCAAGCGACGGCGCAGAGCGCCAGAATGGCCGCAATCGACATTGCCCAAAGCCAGACGTTGGGAATTTTAATCAGCGGTTTGAGTTTATCGTGAAAAGTCAGCGCAGCAGCATTCGTGGCAGCTTGGGGTTGGGCGGGAACAATGTAGGCGGAATTTGTGTTCATCCGTGGCGGCGACGCTTTTCGCGTGTTTCAAAGAATGCTCCCAAGGCAGCGGCATAAGGCTCACCGGTGCGGACCTCAATGGCGTCGATCTTCGCCGAACGCAGTGTGCGCAACAGTTCAGCCTGATGTTTGCTCCGACGATCGGCGAAGGCACGGCGTTTTCGCAAATCATGCGTGTTGATTTCGATCATTTCGCCGGTCTCCGCATCGCTGAAGACCAGACGGCCCAATGCAGGCAATTCCAGTTCAAATCGATCCACAACCTGGATGGCGATGACATCGTGGCGGCGATTGGCCTGGCGCAACGCCGGCCAGGAGCGAGGCCCCAAAGTGGGCGAAAGCAGGTAGCCACCGCGGCGATGCTTGTCGCCATCGACAGCCCGGCCCTGCTCGAAAAGAAAATCCGAAATCACAACCACAATGGCGTGGCGGCGCGTCAGTCGATTCAGCACATCGAGCGCCTCGTCGAAATTGGTCCCGCGCTTGGAAGGTTGGAAACAGAGAATCTCGCGAATCACGCGCAGAACGTGACGCCGCCCTTTCTTGGGCGGAATGTATTTTTCCACTTCCTCGGTGAAAAGAATCAGGCCGACCTTGTCATTGTTGCGGATGGCGGAAAAGGCCAGCACCGAGGCCAGTTCGGCAGCCAATTCGCGTTTGGACTGTTCGCGGGAACCGAAGATACCCGAACCGCTCAAGTCCACCACCAGCATGAGAGTCAATTCTCGCTCCTCGACAAACTTCTTGACAAAGGGATGGTTCATTCGGGCGGTGACGTTCCAATCAATCGAACGGACTTCATCGCCCGGCTGGTATTCGCGGACTTCCTCGAAGTTCATCCCCTGCCCTTTAAAGACGCTATGGTACTGGCCGCCCAGCGTTTCGGACACCAGCCGCGTGGTGCGAAGCTCGATCTGGCGGATTTTCTTAAGAATTTCGCGCGGGATCATAGGATGAATTGATGATAGAGGCAAACTGGCCCGAGAGACTCAAAAATAAGAAATAAGCCCTAGGCACTTCGACCATAAGATCACAGTTTTCCAAGTTCAATTGATCGGCCGCAAGTCCAGCAGATGGCAGACTTCAATACCTTCGGCCAAGTTCGGCCAGAAAATCGCGTAGCCACCAGGTTCAAGCGACCAATTGGCACGTTGCTTGGGTGTGGCATTGGCCAGCCATTTTAGCCAGGGAACCGCCGTCAACCGCACGCTGATTTCCCGTCCATCACGGAGTTGAACGTGTAATGTATTCGCCGTAACGCGCGCGCTCCTGGCGCGGACTTGTTCGGTAGTTTTAGCAATCAAACTATTCATTTCATACCTCCAATCACTCACGGCACAGGCAATTCATTGAAAATCTTGGTCACGACGGTTTCGCTGGTTTTCTCTTCGGCCTCGGCTTCGTAGGTCACCGTCACCCGGTGGCGCAACACGTCCATGCCGATGCTCTTAACGTCCTGCGGTGTCACGTAGCCGCGCCCGCGCAGGAAAGCGTAAGCCTTGGAAGCGAGCGCCAGCGCGATCGTGGCGCGAGGCGATGCGCCCATTTGAATCAGCCCTTGCAGCCCTTCAATTTTGTAGGCCGCCGGGTCGCGTGTGCAACAGACGATATCCACGATGTAATCCTTGACCTTGTCGTCCATATACATGTCGTTGAGAACCTGACGCGCTTCAAGAATCTGCTGAGGCGAAACTACTTGAGCCGCGGATGCGGTCATGGACGTGCGGGCCATCAAATCCAGAATCTGCCGTTCCTCTTCACGGGACGGATAGACTATCTTCAATTTCAACATGAACCGGTCCACTTGTGCCTCGGGCAACGGGTAGGTGCCCTCTTGCTCGATTGGATTCTGAGTCGCCAAAACCAGGAAAGGCTCCTCCAATTTAAAGGTCTGGTCGCCAATGGTGACTTGCTTTTCCTGCATAGCCTCAAGCAAGGCACTTTGCACCTTGGCGGGGGCGCGATTGATCTCGTCTGCCAGGACCAGGTTGGCAAAGATCGGCCCGCGCCTCGTCGAGAAACCTCCGGTTTGCGGATTGTAAATTTGCGTGCCGATCAAGTCGGCCGGGAGGAGGTCCGGCGTGAACTGAAGCCGGGAAAATTTAACGTTAATGGCAGACGCAAGCACCTTGACCGAGAGCGTCTTGGCCAGCCCGGGGACGCCTTCCAATAGAACGTGGCCGTTGGCCAGAAGGCCGATGACAAGGCGTTCAACCAGGTAATTCTGGCCGATGATCACCTTGCCGATTTCGCTGAAAAGCGGACGCACAAAAGCGCTGGACCGCTGGACCTGTTCATTTATTGCGCTGATGCCTGTATTCATAGTTAAAAAGCCTACTGTATGCCAAAAAGACAACGGAATATCAAATTTTGTTCAGAAAAAACGCAGCCAGAGAGAGTGCCAAAAGGCACTTTATCCGGGCAGCCATTTGTTCGGACGGCAGCCCGACGGCAGACAGCCTCCAACGAGATTATGATTGAGAGAAGGATTGGAACAAAGCGAGAAACCCAGGAATCTACAGTGCCCCGGCGCCCTTTTCTTCGGTGCGGATGCGGACGGCTTCCCGCACAGCGATGACGAATACCTTGCCGTCGCCAATTTTGCCGGTTTTGGCGGCGCTGACGATGGCATCGAGGACCTGCTGGACCTGAGTATCGGCCAAAACAATTTCCAGTTTGACCTTGGGCACCAGGTCACTGCCATATTCGCTGCCGGTGAAAAATTCATTGTGCCCGTTCTGGCGTCCATAGCCTTCGACTTCGCTTACCGTCATGCCGCCAATCCCCATCTCAGCCAAGGCATCGCGCACCTCGTCCAGTTTGAAAGGTTTGATAATCGCTTCAATTTTCTTCATACGAGTTCGTTATTCGGGACGGCCCGTGCCTTTGTCGGTCAAATGGAAATCAGGGTAGCATTCAGCTCCCACCTCCGGCAGATCCAATCCGCCGAGTTCGTCTTCGCGACGGGTGCGAATCGGCACTATGGCGTTGGAGACCTTGAACCAAATCCAGGCCGCCAGTCCAAAGAAAATCAAACAGCTCAATGCGCCAATGATCTGCGCCAGCAATTGGCCCCAATCGTTGGCGATTCCGCCAAAAATGGTGGCAAATGCGCCCGCCACGCCTGCTTTGTCCTGGACGCCGTTCCAGTTAGCGCCAAAACTCCCATCAGCCAGCAAACCCAGGCTCAAAATTCCCCACGCGCCGCCCACTCCATGCACGGAAAGGGCGCCCATCGGATCATCCACCTTCATCTTCGTCTCAAAAAACAGCACGGCATACACGAGCAGGATTCCGGCCACGATCCCGGTGAGGACTGCGCCCGCAGGATTGACAAAGGCGCATGAACCGGAAATGGCCACCAATCCAGCCAGCAAGCCGTTACAGATCATGGAGAGGTCGGGCTTGCGAAATTTCACCGTGACCAACGCCCATGTTGCCGCCGCGCCGGCCGCCGCAGCGAGCATCGTATTGACAGCAATGACAGGCACACGAGATTCGGCGACGAAAAAGGCAGGGCCGATATTGAAGCCGAACCAACCGACTGCCAGCAGCAGACTCCCCACCACGACAAATACCAAATTATGGCCGGCAATCGGACGCGGACGTCCGTCACGGGCGTACTTGCCCAGTCGCGGTCCGAGGGCGACTGCACCCATCAATCCGATCATCCCGCCCGCCGCGTGAACAACCGAGCAACCGGCGAAATCAACGAAACCGTGGCCAAGACCCAGGTTTTGTCCAAGTTCCGCCAGCCATCCCCCGCCCCATACCCAATGTCCAAAGACAGCCAGCGGTAGCGCCGCCGCCACCACTCCATAAAGGACCATGTTGGTGAATCTCCAGCGTTCCGCCATGACGCCAGCGGGGATTACAGCCGCGAGGGAAATCACCACCGCTTGGAAGAAAAACAAGGCATCCACCGCCGGGGCGGCGCCGGGCGAACCAAGAAAGAATCCGTGAGTGCCTATCAATCCGAACGGATGCCCAAACAGGTGAATGGTCCATTGACCCAGGGGCACTCCCACCGTGCCGGACCATCCACCCGAGAGAAAACCGAAACCGCAAACCCAGAAACCAAGCACGCTGAGGACGAAGATAAGGAAGTTGATGGAGATGACCTGGGCCGCGTTCTTGGCTCGGCACAGGCCCGCCACAACCAGGACAAACCCCGCCTGCATCAAAACGACGAGGACTCCCGCCAATATCACGGCTGTGAGGTTAATTGACACGGTCTCCTAATAGTATCAAGCAAGGCCAATGCCAGCAGAGGCGAAGGCCACAAATCCATGCAAAGTCAAGTATTGATGGCTGGTTTTAGCCAACCACTCTGCCGTTCTCCCTCTGGTCAAACCACCCAGTATGTCCAAAATTCGCCAATGCCAGCCTGTTATTTTCTCTTGTGTTTGAAATACAAAAACAGCAGCAAAAAAACGATCACCTGCGCCAGCGCAAAAAGCAGGATCAACGGCAACATTCGAAACCGGCTCTTCCACAACTGCGGCGCTTGCAAATTGCGATACCGGCCTGCCAATTCAACCTTTTCGTAATCGTCGAGTTCCGCTTTCATTTGCCCCGCACTCTGGTAGCGATTCGCCGGGTCCCGTTCGAGGGCATGGAGGATGATTTCCTCCACTGCGGGAGTCAGCTTGGGATTTACCTTCCGCGGAGCCATAGGATCGCCGGTCAGCCGGGCATTCATGACCGCGTAAGGGCTTTCGCCTTCATAGGGAGTTCGCCCGGTGCACATCTCATAAAGAATGGCCCCCAAAGCGTAGATGTCAGTCCGCTCATCGCCGCGTTTGCCCTTGACCTGTTCGGGCGCCATGTAATCAGGGGTTCCCATGCTGGGTGAAAAACCGACAAATGTGAGGCGCCGCGCCTTCAGGGATTTGGCGATGCCAAAATCCATGACACGGATGCTGCCGTCATTGCAGACCATAATATTTTGCGGTTTGAGGTCGCGATGCACAATTTTATGAAAATGCATGACATCCAAGGCTTCACAAACCCGGCTGGCGATCTTGACCGCGTCCGGCTCCGGCAAGGGATGGACTTCGCGTATGAGCGCCGCCAGCGTTTGCCCTTGCAGGTATTCCATGACGATGTAAGGGCGGCTCTTCTCCTCGGGTGGAACGGCAAAAATTTTGAGAATATAGGGGTGGCTCAGACTCTCGCCGATTTCCTCCTCGCGTTTAAAACGGTCGAAACAAGCGGGGTCGCTCTCAAATTGCATCAATGGTGCTTTGAGGGCGACGGTCAGGCCGGTTTTGAGATCATTGGCCTTAAAAATGCAGCTCATGCCGCTGCGGTTAATCAACTCGGTAATCTCGAATCGATTGTCCAGCACCTGCCCCGGTTGAAGTTCACCGCTCACAGAAGCTGCGCTCGCTTTGACGTAGTAAGGGGCGCCGCGATAGAAATGTCGGTGTTCAATTTCATTAATTTTGATAAGTTGCACTGAAATGTTGTCATCCCCCCCGCGCTTCTCGGCCTGCGCAACCAGCTCCGCGCATCCTTGCGCCGGCTCAAAATGCCCCGCAACATCGCAAATCTCATCATCCAACACAACGGAATAAAGTCCATCGGTGCATTGAACCAGCATGTCTCCTTTTTCCAGGCTTTGTTTGAAAACGTCGTAACCGCAAATCAAGTCCTGGCCAATGCTGCGGGTAATCATCGAACGCATCGGGCTGGCCATGGCATCGCGTTCCTTGACCAAACCTAATTTGACTTGCAGCGCGACATAACTGTGATCGGCAGTCAAACGCCGCGGCACTCCATTGCGAATCAGATAAACTCGCGAATCCCCCACATGCCCGATGGTGACCTGGTCATGTCGAAAAATCGAAACTGTCAACGTCGTTGCCATCCGTCCCTCTTCGTGGCCTTGCATCGAGGCGTCATAAACCAGTTTGTTGGCTTGATTGAAAATCAGACGCAGCAAATCAGCCGGCTCCTTTTCCTCCACGGTCTCCTTGAAAATGCCCAGTGCGGTTTGCACGGCAAGCTGGCTGGCGACTTCGCCCCGACCCGTGCCGCCCACCCCGTCGGCAATCACCACCCCAATACCAACGGTCCGCACCAGTTCGGGAGTTGGCGGGTACCAAAATCCAATGGAATCTTCATTCTTTTCACGAACCGGCCCCGTTACGGACAATTGGGCGTAAGTCAGGTCCATGCGGCATCCTCGGTGCAACCGCCTTTCCGGTCAAGAGAGCAAACCGGCTGCCTCGTCAGAGACAGCCGGTGTGGTTGGATTGGCGAATATTGAATTAAGCCATGTTCGGCTTGGTGGACAGAATAATCTCTTTCCCTCTCGACTTGCTGTTCACGGCAAGGTAAACAGCGCCGATCACGATCCACAGCGCAGACACACCGAGCGCAATGTAAGGTTCTTTGACGCTCATGCCGGCAACACTAAACGGCCCGACAAGGTAGAACAACATACAACCGAGGTTGGCTAGAAGGCCAAACACCGGAACGACGACATGCTTAAACCCGTGGAAACTGTGGTGCTCACGGAAGGCCACGATGGCCACAAAGCAGGTCGTCATATACAGGAGGAACGTGCCAAAGTTACTGATCAACGTAATAATCAGCATGGAATTGGGCAACGTCACGTAAGCATGCGGCGAGAAAATGCCGATGCTATACCAGAAGTTCTTCTTGTCGATAGCCGCCAGGTCCGAACTTTGGCCACCCAGATAAATCACCGTCGTGAGAATGCCAAAGATGATCGATATAAATACCAGGAACCAGACCGCGCGATGCGGCGAAAGCGTCTTGCCATGCAACATGCCGAATTGCGTAGGGACTTCCTCGTCCCGGCCCATGGCGTAGGTCACGCGAGCGCCTGTATTCATGCAGGAAAGGGTGGTTCCAATCAAAGCAAGAAACACGGTGAACGCCTCTATCAGCATGAACGCGTTTCCTGCCGCGGGACTGCCAAAGGCCCAGGTGCCAACCAATTTCATCATGTCACCGATGGGCGCTCCGGAAGCGCCGGCATTGGACAATGTATAACCACTGTTCAGGAAATAGTTGGCTGCGAAGTATTCGAATAAGTAGCAAACCGCGCCTTGAATCGCCAGGGAGAGCAACACAGCGCGGCCAATGTCCTTCTTCGGATTCTTGGCTTCTTCTCCCATGGCCGTGACGGACTCAAAACCAACGAGAAGTAGAATCGCCACGCAGGCCTGGACCAGCACGGAACCGATTCCATGCGGTGCTACGACGGACCCAGGACTGTCGTGGAAGTTAAAGGTTTTTGGGTCCTGCGCAGTTCCTACTCCGGTTATGGCATCCGCCGGCTTATAGCTGAGGACGAACGGATCAGGAGTTTCCAAGCCATCTTTGACAATGGTATTGCCTTTGTCATCGGCCTTCCAGGCCGGATAGGGATCGCCCACACCGAGTTTAAGAGCAGTCACGCTGGCCAGTTCAACCGCGTTGGTGTTTTTGGTTTTGTCCAAATCATCCGCCGCAACCTGGCGGTCCTGCGTCTTGAAGACCGGTTGTTTTTTGTCATCTACTTTGGGTGTATTGTCCGCAAAAGTGTCCTGCACCGGTTTGCCTTTGTCATCGAGCACGGGCGCTTGGGCCACATTGTAGTCAACAACAGTTCCGTTGGAGAGGTGATAACCAACCGAACCGTCAGGGTGCTTGGAGCGATAGGCGATGGCCATGACGGCAAAGACTACCAGCGCGGAAATTTGAATGATGTTAATGGCCATATTGACCGCAGTCGTGCCATTCACGCCGCGATAGGCGATATATCCAACTCCCACAGCGAACACGATGCAGAACAGCCACATAAATATAGGACTGTTGTAGGTTTGACTGAAAGTGTCCGGCCACAATTGACCCGCCAGCCAGCCTGCCAGAATCGCCGTCACCCCGACCATCAATCCCGTGTAAATCCAGTAATACAAATGGCTGTTCCAACCGGTGAAGAACTTGATAACGCGCGCCCATTTGAAGGCCTTGGACTTGGACAGAAAGGCTTGCTCAGCATACAGATAGGAAGAACCGGCGCCCGGATAAAGTTTGGACAATTCCGCATAACTGATGGCGGTGGCAAAGCACAAGACCAGGGCAAATACGATGCCAATCCACATGGCGCAGCCTGCCATCGGTGCGCCGTAAAGAGATTGTTCCTGGTAGGTCAGCCACAAAAATGCCCCTGGCGCGATGAGGGCCATGGCGTTAATCGTCAGGCCGGTCAAACCGAGGGTTGGTTTCATCTCTGTTTTGGGTGGTGGTGATGCTGATGACATATTTTTTATGTTTTTGTTATGTTATTTGTTCTTTTTCTAATTGCACAGGCCCGTTATGAGGCCTTTTAGCAGATGAAATGCCATCCGGCCTTTGTCCTGCGGATCAAACCCGTTTGAGGTGCTCCAAAACGCCCATTATCCCTCGTAGAAGGGGCGTTAAGAAATCGTTAAGATTCTTGTGCCGGGTAATGCCATGGCATAACCGGAGAAGTCATTTTTTGACCACTTTGCTTAAAACAGGGATGCCGGAAATCGCCAAATACCTTAAAATTACTTAGGATTCGGCTAATGCAGGGTGCGGCTCACCAAACCCGCAAAAATCTCTTTTCCCGTGGTGAATCTTGGTGTTAAGTGGCGCCGCACGATGCTTAAAACCGCCTTACTGTTCGCCGGGCAAGGGTCCCAATGCGTAGGAATGGGCCGAGATTTGGCCGCCCAGTTCCCGACCGCCAAGGCGCTCTTTGATCGAAGTCGGGAAATTCTGGGCTTCGATCTGGCCCAGATTTGTTTCGAGGGGCCGGAACCGGAATTGACACGGACGGAAAATGCGCAACCCGCCATCTTCGCAACCAGTTGGGTGGCGTTCCAGTTGCTTAAGGAGCAGCAGCGGGATTTTTCATTTCAAGCCACCGCCGGCCTGTCCCTGGGCGAATTGACCGCGCTGACAGCCGCCGGGGTGTTCAGCTTTGAGGATGGATTGAGAATTTCGCGGCAGCGAGGCCGGTTCATGCAGGAGGCGTGCGAACTGACCCACGGTTCCATGGCAGCAGTGCTCGGCCTCGAGGCTGCGGCGTTGCAAGAGGTTTGTGCAGCGGCCGACGTCGATGTGGCCAATTTGAATTGCCCAGGCCAAATTGTGATTTCAGGAGAAACAGAGAAAGTCGCCGCCGCCTGCGAACAAGCCAAGGTCAAAGGCGCCAAACGTGCCATGATGCTTCCGGTCGCGGGCGCATATCATTCCCGCCTCATGGCCAGCGCGCAACCCAAGGTCAAGGCGATGCTCGACGCTGTCGCGCTGCAACCGGCCATCGTCCCGGTAATCTCCAATGTGACCGCGCTGCCGCACGGGGGGCCGGACGATATCCGGCAAGGATTAACGGCACAGGTGGTTTCGCCCGTGCGTTGGGAAGGCTCTATTCGTTATTTGCTGGCGCAAGGCTTCCAACGGTTTATTGAATTAGGTCCGGGCACGGCCTTGAGCGGATTCGTCAAACGCATTGACAAGACAGTCACGATTCTTAATGTAGCCGACGCGCCCAGCCTGGAGGCGACCGTGAAGGCTTTGCAGGCAAATTTTGTGCCAAAATAGGTATGTCTCAACTTGCCAATCAAATCGCCGTCATCACCGGCGCTGGTAGAGGAATCGGAAGGGCCATTGCGCTAAAATTCGCCGAGGCCGGGGCAGATGTCGTCTGCGTTTCGCGCACGATGGAAAATGCGGAAAAAGTCGCGGCAGAAGTCCGCGCCTTGGGACGCAAGGCATGGCCACACGCGGTGGATGTGGCCGATGCGTCCGCAGTGACGGCGGCGGCGGAGAAGATTCTGGCCGAAGCCGGCAAGGTGGATATTCTGGTCAATAACGCCGGAGTGACGCGGGACGGGCTTCTTATGAGAATGTCCGAAGCCGATTGGGAAACAGTGCTCAACACCAACTTGAAGGGCGCCTTTCTGTTCACGCAGGCCTTGAGCCGATCCTTTCTCAAACAGCGCTCAGGCCGGATTATTAATATTTCTTCCGTCATAGGCTTGATCGGAAACGCCGGGCAATGCAATTATGCCGCCAGCAAAGCGGGTCTGCTGGGGTTTACCAAGGCCGTGGCCAAGGAATTTGCCTCGCGCGGCGTGACCGTCAATGCGATCGCGCCGGGCTTTATTGAGACGGACATGACGGCGGTGCTTTCGGCGGAGATGAAGACGGAATTACTCAAGCACATACCGTTGAACGTCCTGGGCCGGCCTGAGGACGTGGCCGAGGGAGCCTTGTTTCTGGCCGCGCCGGGCGCCCGCTACATTACCGGCCAGGTGCTGGCCATTGACGGCGGGATGGTAATGTGAAATATGTGTAAGAAATATAATTCAGGGCTTGACGCTGTTCGCAACGTCGGGCATAGACTCAATCAAATAAAGAAAATGGAGTAACCGATGGCTGAAAAATCAATTGAGCAAAGAGTCAAAGAAATTATAGTCGAGCAACTCGGCGTCAATCCCGATCAAGTGACGCCGGAGGCCAAGTTTATCGAAGACCTGGGAGCCGATTCTCTGGATACGGTGGAGCTGGTCATGGCCTTGGAGGAAGAATTTGGCAATGAAATCCCGGACGAACAGGCTGAAAAATTGCAGAGCGTCGGGGATGTCGTCAAGTATATTGAAGACAGCCAGAAGAAGTAATTGCCACGTCAGTTTACCCGGGCAGCGGTCTTGAAATTCGCTGCCCTTTTTTTATGGCCAGCAACTGGACAGAACGCAGAGTTGTCGTGACCGGGGTCGGGGTTGTCTCTGCCCTGGGCCAGTCACCGAAAGCATTCTGGGAGAACATCCTCGCCGGCAAGTGCGGCGTGAGGGCAATCTCCTCGTTTGACGCCTCGGCCTTTTCGACGCGCATTGCCGCCGAGATACCCGATTTCGATGCCTCCTCTGCTTTTCCGTCGCCCAAGGACGCTCGCCGCACGGATCGTTACGGGCAATTGGCCGTCTTTGCGGCTCATCACGCCTTGCTGGACAGCGGACTTGATCTCAACAAGGAGAACCGCGATGAAATAGGCGTCTTTCTTGGCTCGGGAATAGGCGGTCTGCATACGATGGCGGAACAACACTCTATCTTGATGACCAAAGGGCCGAGCCGCCTTTCTCCTTTCATGATTCCCATGCTCATTCTCAACATGGGCTCGGGCCTTTTCTCGATGTATCACGACTTGCGCGGCCCAAATGTGGCGACTTGTTCGGCTTGCGCCACCGGCACACATGCTTTGGGGGAAGCCTGGCGCACGATTAAAATGGGCGATGCCAGCGTCATGTTTGCGGGCGGCAGCGAAGCTACCATCGTGCCTTTGGGTTTGGGAGGGTTCTGCGCGATGCGAGCCCTCAGCACTCGCAACGATGATCCCCAGCATGCTTCGCGCCCGTTCGACCGCGACCGCGACGGCTTCGTCATGGGCGAAGGCGGCGGCGTCATTGTCCTGGAAGAACTGGAACACGCCAAGGCCCGGGGCGCGCGCATTTACGCCGAGATGGTCGGCTATGGCAATGCAGCCGATGCGTATCATTTGACTGCGCCTGCTCCTGGCGGCGAAGGCGCCGCCCGTTGTATGCGCGTGGCTTTGCGGACCGCTGGCCTTAATCCGACCGATGTCACCTACATCAACGCCCACGGCACTTCAACGCCGCAAGGAGACATCGCAGAAACACAGGCCATCAAATCCGTTTTCGGCGATCATGCGAAAAAGCTGGCCGTCAGCTCGACCAAAGGGGCGACGGGCCATCTTCTTGGCGCAGCCGGGGGAGTGGAGATGGCCTTATGTGTCAAAGCCATCGAGTGTGGTGTCGCCCCGCCGACGATTAATTTGGAGAATCCCGACCCGGAATGTGATTTGGATTACGTTCCCAACACGCCCCGCGAAATGGAAATCAAGGTCATCCTGAATAATTCATTCGGATTCGGCGGACACAACGCCTGTGTCGTCGCCCGAAAATTCACGGTTTGATCAGCCTTGCAATACGCGTAACAGATTCGTGGTTCGATCCAGCCCGTCCGGAATAAATCCGTTTGTCACCTGTTAGCCACAGGCGCTTCCTTTAGGAGAGCGTCCAAATCGAGCGGATGTGTGAACATGGCCAGCCCGCCGTCGGGATCGCGCGGCCATTTTTCCTTGGGCCGGTCCCAATAAAGCTCAACGCCGTTTCCATCCGGGTCGCGAAGATAAAGCGCATCGCTTACGCCATGATCCGATGCGCCTTCGAGTTCGATTCCAGCCTTGATCACGCGGCGCAAGGCGTCTGCGAGTTCCGCCCGAGTTGGATAAAGGATCGCGACGTGATACAGTCCCGTCGTGCCGCGAGCCGGCGGAGAACCGCCCTCGCTTTCCCAAGTGTTCAGGCCGATGTGATGATGATAACCTCCAGCGGAAAGGAACGCTGCCTCGCGCCCATGACGCTGCGTCAACTGGAAACCGAGCACGTCGCGGTAGAAAACAAGCGCCCGGTCCAGATCTGCCACCTTCAAATGAACATGGCCGATGCCAACCTTCGGGTGAATCGGAGGGGACTTGGAACTTGGCGGCAATTCCATATGACAAGTCTATGTTTGAGGCAATTGCCGTCAAGGCGCATCTGGATGCGGCATAACGTGGCGGCAACTGGCTCCATTACTAACTGCATGTGCTGCAATTATTTAGAAGCCGGGAGTTGCTAATTTCCAATGGGCACAGAATTTAAGAATAAGTGATACCCAAATGAAATTTCCTGTCGGATTCTGGTCATCGGCGACGTTATCCTTCTGAACATGAGCGATACAGATGGGAATCTCCTCGCACGCTATGCCGGGCACCACGCCGAGGACGCCTTCACGGAAATCGTTCGCCGTCATCTCGACCTGGTTCATTCCGCCGCGCTCCGCCAGGTTCGCTCGCCACAACTCGCCGAGGAAGTGGTGCAATCGGTCTTCGTCAAGCTCGCCAGTCAGGCGAGTCGTTTCGCGCCTAACGCCATTCTCACCGCTTGGCTCTATCAAGTCACTCGTCGCGAGGCCATCGATGTCATCCGCCGCGAAGCCCGTCGGCAATTGCGCGAACAAATCGCCACCCAAATGAATGCCACGAACGCCGCCTCTCCCGATTGGACGCACATTGGACCACTCCTCGACGAAGCCATGGACACGCTCGACATCACCGACCGCACCGCCGTGTTGCTTCGCTACTTCGAGAACAGATCATTGCGCGAAGTCGGTTCTATCCTCGGCACGACCGACGATGCCGCGCAAAAACGCGTCAGTCGCGCCGTCGAACGCTTGCGCGACTATTTCGCGAAACGCAACATTACCGTCGGCGCGGCTGTGCTGGCCGGCCTCCTCTCCGCCAACGCCGTCCAAGCCGCGCCGATTGGATTGGCGCTGACAGTTTCATCCGCCAGCGCTTTGCCCACAGCAACCGCAACCAGCGCAGCCACCAAAGCCATTGCCATGACCGCCCTGAAAAAGACCCTGATCGCCACCGCAGCGCTTCTTCTTTGTGGAACCGCCACTATCGCTGTGTTCAAAAAAGGGGTGGCGCCCTCATCGGCCAACAAGGCCGCCACCGTTAAACTCGACAATTTCGTAGGACGCTTTGAGATGACTGGCCATAGGCTGGATCTCCAAAAAAAGAACACCGGGCTTGCGGTCTCAATCGACGGCCAACCTGCTTTTGTCGCGTACCCGCAATCCGAGGACAAATTCGTCAGCCATGACCACAACTCGATCACCGAAATGACATTTGTCACCGACCCAACCGGCCATGCCGTGCAACTCAAACTGGTTCGCGACGGCCAGAGCCTCGGCGAACTAAACCGAACTGATCCCTGATCAACGCATGTGCGGCCCAAGATGAAACAGTATGAATCCACGACGAGCATTCACGCTCATTGAGTTGCTGGCAGTCATTGCGATCACTGGCCTGCTGGCCGCGTTGCTGCTGTCGGCGGTCAGTGGCGCCAAGAGCAATGCGGAGCGAACCAACTGCGCGAACAATTTGAGACAGATCGATCTCGCCTTACGGATGTATTCCGACGATTCGAGCGATGCCGCGCCAAAGAGTCCGGGGACAGCCGAGGTCACACTGACTTTGACGGGTTACAAGAAACTCATCCGCAAATACCTTGGGCTTCATGGTTTACGATCCTCGCGCCCAAAACTATTCGTCTGTCCAGCCGATACTTTTCACTATGAAGATTTGACCCGCCGCCCGCGCTACGTGCCGCACGGACTTTGGGAGCAGCCTATTTCCGATTTTTCGAGTTATGCATTCAACGGGGGAAACGAGATGACTGGATTCAGCGCGCCTGGCATCGCAGGCCGGAAGATAAGTTCCATAAACCAGCCGGCCAAAACCGTCCTGGTTGCGGAAGGCGCTGCTTTCGTCCCCTGGTCATGGCACCACGCCAAACGCCCCTTTTCTCCCGAAAACGCCAAGTTCAATGATGCAAAAGACATCGTCGGCTTCGTCGATGGTCATGTTGGCTACATCAAGATTTATTGGAGTGGAAACATTTCTCCAGGTTCGCTCGCGATGTTCTACGACCCGCCGGCTGGTTACGACTATAAATGGAGCGGGGATTGAGGGTGATCCCAACTTGGTTTGCGGCCCAAGTCCTGTGAACAGGGACGCATCTCCGTTTTTGGCAGCGCCATAGGCGCGACTTCTTTGTAGATCACCGTCACCTCTGAAGAGCAAAGCCTCGAAGAGGCGACATGAGCCTTGCGATCACTCGGAATATGTCGCTCCCATGGAGCTGATTTCCCATTGGATCTGATTGATCTACAAAGATTTCGCTCCTGGCGGAGCTAAGGATAAAAGTGGTCTGTTCAAAAACTGAGATTCGCCCTGTGAGCAGGTTGAGCCTTTTTTTACTTTACGATTTCTTCTCAATGGGTTATTGATGGAACGAACTTTGTCCTTCAACATCAATAAGATCTGTCAATTAAGGGGGGGATTCATCGCGAACGTCGGAGACCGTATCTCCGAAGCCTTTCCCTCTTATGGCCGCCGCTTTATTTTTTGGCGAAATTGGCTGGCTCGCGCTGTGCCGCTTCAGCCCGTCCTTTGGATTCTGATTCTTTTCGGTTTCCCCTGTTTGCTGGCGGCTCAAACGATTCAGCATCGCTACAGCTTTACCAACGATGCTTCCGATTCGGTGGGCGGGACAACTTGGAATGGCGCTCTGGTGGGCAATGCTTTCATCACCAATGGCGCCCTTGTCCTGCCGGGAGGGGGCAATTCCGATAGCCCTTCGGGTTACGTGCAACTGCCCAATGGCATTGTTTCCAACGACACCTCGATAACGGTGGAATGCTGGGTGACGGATAATGCGGGACAAGTGTGGGCGGAGGCATGGTGCTTCGGTGACAGCGCCGCCGGTCCCGGACAGCCTCCCACTGGCGGAACGGCCTACATCTCGCTAATCCCGCACAGTGGAGAGGATGATTTCAGAGCTGCCTTCAACTTGACCGGCGGTGACGAGATCGATGTGATTGATTCGGCTGGCGCGATGCCAATGAATGTGGAGGAATACGCCGTTGTTACCTACGATGCCCCAAGCACGACGGCCACTCTATTTCTCGACGGTGCCCAAGTGGCCACTGCCAATATCCCAACCAACCTCGCCCCGGCCAACTACGGAGACACGTTCAACAATTGGATTGGACGCGATGAATTTGGCGGCGATCCGATGTTCGCCGGCTCCATGGACGAACTGCGCATATGGAATGCCGCCGTTTCACCCTTTTATGTAGCTGTCAGCGCTCTCGCGGGTCCAAGTATATTGTTGACGAACCTGACGCCCGTGTCGGTCAACGTGGAAGTTGCCAACACCACCATCAAAGGCGGTCAAACAGAACAGGCCACGGTCAGCGCGAATTTTTCGCAAATAACCAATGTGCTAATGACCAGCGCCGCCACCAACTGGAGCAGCAGCGACACGAGTGTCCTCACAGTCAATGCCAGCGGTTTGATCACGGCGATCAGCGGGGGCAACGCCACGGTCAGCGCCACGGTCGGCGGCACCGTTGGAACCAGCGCTGCAATTACCGTTTCCGCGTTGGAAACGGTCGGCTATTGGCAATTCAACAATTCAGCCAATCTGGGAGCCGACAGCAGCGGTTTGAACAATACCCTGACGACAGCCAGCGGTTCGCCAGCTTACAGCAGTGCCGGCAAATTTGGCGGGGCGTTGTATCTCAATGGGACCAGCACGATGACCACACTCTCAGGCGCGTTTCCAAATGGCGTGCCCATCAACGCCAGTCCCTACACTGCGGCGGTTTGGGAAAAAATCGACACTGGTTGTCCCAATAACGGCGGCTTTGTCGGGTGGGGCTTTAACTCCACCAGCGAAGCCAACAATTTGCGTTTGAACGGCACTAACAGTGTGGATGATTTTTGGTTTTCAAACGATTTCATCGTCGGCGGCCTGGCGGCCAATCCCATGGATGGGAACTGGCATTCGATTGCCGTGACCTGGGATGGCACGAATGAGACCATGTATGTGGACGGGGTCGATGCAGGCGCGCGAACCCCAGCGACATTGCCGGCCGTCAAGGCCACGAATTTCAACGTGGGCAAGACGACGTCAAATGAGATTTTCAAGGGCTGGCTGGATGATTTGTTGATTGCGAATTTCGCGTTAACACCAGCGCAGATCGGTACCTATCAGGCTGGGAACTGGCCGTCTTCCGAGGGCGCCTATCCGGCGCTTCCAACGGCCTCGCCTTCCAACACAATCTATGCGGGCATGATGATGACCCTGAAGGTGTCGGTAGTGGGCGCGCCGCCTTTTCAATATCAGTGGCGAGACAACGGCACCAACATTGCCTGGGGCACAGACGCCGCGCTCGTGCTGACAAACGCGGCGGTATCAGACTCAGGAAGCTATGATGTCATCGTGGGCAATGCTTATGGCACCAACGCCAGTCCTGCTCTGGCAGTGACGGTCAACCCGATCACAGCCGGGAGCATCACGGTGGGTTATTGGCAATTCAATGACTCTGCCAACTTGGGGTTCGATAGCAGCGGCCTGGGTAACAACCTGACAACCGCCAGTGGCACGCCGACTTTCAGCAGCTCGGGAATGTTCGGCGGGTCGTTGTATCTCGATGGGAACAGCACGATGACCACACTCTCAGGCGCATTTCCCATCGGTGTGCCTACTAATGCCAGTCCCTACACCATCGCGGTATGGGAGAAAGTGGACTCAGGCTGTCCGAACAACGGCGGCTTCATCGGTTGGGGCGCGAACACCACCAGCGAGGCCAACGATTTCCGCCTGAACGGTCCTGGCGGCGTGGACGATTATTGGTACGCAAACGATTTTGTCGTGAATGACTTGGTCGCAAATCCCATGGATGGGAATTGGCACGCGTTGGCCGTAACTTGGGATGGCACGAACCAAATCATGTATGTGGATGGAGTTAATGTTGGGACAAGAACGCCGACAGCGCCTGACGTTCAAGCGACGGGCTTCGTCGTGGGCAGGACGACGGCCGATGTGAATTTCAGAGGTTGGATGGAAGATTTGCTTATAGCCAATGTGGCTCTGACACCGGCGGACTTGGCTGTTTATCAGGCGGGAAACTGGTCGGCTTCCTTGTCAACATATCCTCTGCTTCCAACAGCCTCGCCGTCCAACACAGTCTATGCCGGCACAACGGTGACTCTGAATGTATCTGTAGCCGGCACCCCTCCTTATCAATATCAATGGCAGGAAGACGGAACCAATATCTCTTGGGGCACGGCGGCTTCGTTGGTTTTGACAAACACGATCCCATCGGATTCCGGCAGCTATGATGTCGTTGTTAGCAGTGCTTCCGGAACAAATACCAGTCCGATTCTCACTGTGACTGTGAGACCGGCCAGTCCTCCCATTTTTGCAATGCAACCAACACCGGCGACAACCACTAATTACGTCGGCGGGTTGGTCACATTTTCGGCGGTGGTGACAGGCACGCAGCCGATTGCATTGCAATGGCAGCGCAATGGAGCCGACATCCTGAATGCTACCACGAGCAGCCTGACTCTGGCCGGTCTGCAAACAAGTGAGGCGGGAACTTACACCCTGCTCGCTTCCAACTCACTCAGTGTTGCCAATAGTTCGCCCGCTATTCTAATTGTTCTTTCCCCGCCCAACCCTGCCGCGCTCAACGTTCTGACTTATCATAACGACAATGCTCGCGATGGCGCCAATACCAATGAAGTGCTTCTAACTACGGCTAATGTGAATGTTGCCACTTTTGGTAAATTGATTACCTATCCAACGGATGGTCTTATCATTGCACAGCCGTTGTACGTCTCCAGCCTGCCAATTTCCGGGCACGGCACACATAACGTGGTCCTGGTCGCGACCGAGAACAACACCGTGTATGCCTTCGATGCGGACAGCAATGCGGGGACCAATGGAGGATTGCTCTGGAAAACCAATCTGGGCATGTCGGTCTCAAGCTATGACGATCTATTTGGAAATCGCTATCAAGGATCCTATTACGGCGACATCGTACCGGTCGTCGGAATCACGGGGACGCCGGTCATTGATCTCGCTTCCGGGACACTTTACGTGAATGTCCATACTGCCATGACTGTTGGGACGGCGACATATTTTTATCACAGCATACATGCGCTCAACATCACCAATGGCGCCGAACAATCCTACAGCCCTGTGATCGTCACCAACTCGGCGCCTGGAACCGGCGTGGACGGCAGCAACGGGGTGGTGAGCTTTGACCCTCGCACGGAGAATCAGCGCCCTGGTCTGACTCTCGCAGGCGGAGTGTTATACGTCGCCTACGGTAGTTACGCCGATACAGATCCATATCACGGATGGGTTCTCGGCTTCAACGCCACCAACCTGGCACAGTCCAGCAATTACGCCTTCAATACGACACCCAACGCCACCGTGGCGGCCTTTGGCGTCAACGCCGGCGAAGGCGCATTGTGGATGGGTGGAAATGGGTTATGCGTGGACGCCAGCAACAATCTTTATTTTGCCACAGCCAATGGCAGTTTTAGCGCGCAAACCAACGGCGGGGATTACTCGGATAGTTTCGTCAAGCTTTCCACCACCAACGCTCTAAAGGTGGCGGATTATTTTACGCCCTACAACCAGGCCGACCTTGCCGCAGGCGATACTGACCTTGGATCGGGCGGGACGATCTTGTTGCCGGATTCGGCCGGGAGCACGGCGCATCCCCACCTCATGGTGGGATGCGGCAAAGACGGAATTCTCCGCCTGGTGGATCGTGACAACATGGGACATTACAACGCGGCCAACGACAATCAAATCGTGCAGGAAGTGCCCGGGGCCATCACCGGCGCCTGGAGTACCCCCGCCTACTTCAACCATCAGATTTATTATCAAGGCAGCGGCGATGTGATGAAGGGCTTCTACATCAGTAACGCCGTCATTACCCCCACACCAGTTTCTAGGGCCACGATCGACTTCGGTGCTCTCGGCGGCACGCCCTCCATTTCCGCCAACGGCACCAACGATGCCATTGTCTGGACCATCCAATCAGACGGCGGGCCAGACGTTTTGCACGCTTACAACGCCACCAACCTAGCCCTGGAACTTTACAACAGCAGTCAGAATCTCGCTCGCGATAATCCTGGTGATGCAATTATAATGACCACGCCAAGTGTGATGAACGGAAAGGTCTTTGTCGGGGCGCAGTATCAGCTCTCCATTTTTGGCAACGCTCTTTTTCTGGCAACGCCAACCATCACTCCGGCTGGCGGTTCTTTTACCAACTCCCTCACGGTAACTCTTTCCGATGCGACGCCCAACACTTCCATTTACTACACCTTGGATGGAACGGCGCCCACCACCAATTCCACCCTCTACACCGGTCCGTTTGTGCTCAAGAACAGCACGCTTGTTCAAGCCATCGCCGCCGAGTTCGGCGCGGTCAACAGCGGCATGGCCAGCGCGAGTTTCGTGGACACTTCCGCCGTGGGCAGCGGCACCGGTCTGCTCGGGGAATACTGGGCCGACACC
>Ga0182024_10001094_pt1 | contig 70121 bp, 64 predicted proteins | sample P32metaG_FD_120480 | JGI IMG/M metagenome (GOLD analysis project Ga0182024, IMG submission 120480) | Permafrost microbial communities from Stordalen Mire, Sweden - P3-2 metaG (Illumina Assembly) | ecosystem: Environmental > Terrestrial > Soil > Wetlands > Permafrost | place: Sweden: Stordalen...
CGACCGGAAGACTTGACCGCCATCCTTTCGAATTTGGCTCGTTCTCGCACGTGACATCAGCCGAAATCGTACTTTTGAAAAGGTGGGCGACTCCAGGCTAAGCCCCGGCGGATGCGATCGCGTCGAGCTCGCGTCCGGACAGCCGCAGATTGTCAGTCAGTATACACCTGTCACGTGGGCCGAAGGGGAAGGCAAAGGTACGCGATGTGGGAAACAGCGGACGCTGTGACCTGGCCTACGTTAGTGCTTGCGGGCCGTCCCCTGCCCCGTTCAGAGTTTCAGCGTTCCCACCAACTGCTCCACGCTTTCGATCTTCTCCGCCCGCAAAAATTTGCCTAACTCCCCGGCGATGCGCCGCGGCGCTCGCGGATCCCAGAAAGTCGCCGTGCCTACTTCCACCGCCGTGGCTCCCGCGATCAAGAACTCGGCGGCGTCGAGGCCCGTGGCGATCCCACCCAGGCCCACCACTGGAATCTTCACCGCGCGCGCGGCCTGGCACACCAGCCGCAAGGCGAGGGGTTTGATTGCGGGACCTGAGAGGCCACCCAAATTTGCGCCGATCCGCGGCCGGCGTGTGCGCGGGTCGATGGCCAGCGCGATGAACGTGTTGACCAGTGAAAGCGCGTCCGCTCCACTCTCCTCGGCCGCGCGGGCCAGCGGTTCGATAGCGCTCACATTAGGCGAGAGTTTTACGATTAGCGGACGGCGCGCCACGCGTTTCACCGCCGCCACTACTTCACTGAGCAGTACGGGATCGCTCGAAAAGTAGATGCCCCCGTGGCGCGTGTTGGGACACGAGACATTCAACTCGTAGCCCGCCAGACCTTCATGGTCGTTCAAAACCTGTGCCACTTCCACATAGTCTTCGGTCTGGTATCCGAATACGTTGGCGAATACTGCGGTATCGAGCTTGGCTAGCGCCGGCAGCTTTTCTTTGACGAAAGCGTGGACGCCGATGTTTTGCAGACCGATCGAGTTGATCATGCCGCCTTCAGTCTCATAAATCCGCGGCGGCGGGTTGCCTTCGATAGGATCGCGCGAAAGGCCCTTTACCACCAGGCCCCCCAACCGGTTCAGGTCCACCAGCTTTTCGAATTCGATGCCGTAAGCGAATGTCCCGGAGGCGGCGATCACGGGATTGCGCAGCCGAATTCCGCAGAGCGAGGTAGCCAGCGCCGGATCGTTTGAGTTCATCGGGCGGGGACTTCGGCGCCCGCAAAAGCTTCGCCCAGCACGCGGCCGGAACTGGAGGATGGCGGGGCCACGCCCATGGCCCGAGCCAGCGTGGGCGCCAGGTCGATCGCCTCCACGGACGGCTCAAAGACCGCCGCGCGGAACTGCGGACCGTAGAAACAAAGTGGTGTGCGGATGTCGTAATTGTACAGCGAGCCGTACGAGATGCCGCGCCCCACGCCGTAATCTTCTATGTATTCCGGCTGGTAGGAGAGCATCACGTCGCCCGCCCGCCGGGGATGAAAGCTGTTGCGGAACCGCCGTTCCCAATCGTCGTGCACCGAGCACTCTCCGCCGGCCGTAAAGTACGCCGCCACGGCGGGCTGCTCCAGGGCCACGCGCCCGGCGACCTGGCGCGCAGGTTCGGGCGAGAGAAGTCCCCTCGTATCAAGGTAGAGGAACGGGTAGAGATATTTTTCCAGGCGGGCGGTCCCGCTGGCCATCAAACCCTGCTGGATGGCCTGCGCCAGCAACTCTCCATTCACCGCCATGCGCGGCCGCATTTCGGGAGTCGGCGCGGGCGGGCCACCGTGCGCCCCGGCCAGCACCAGATTGTAGGTCCGGACCCCCAGCGTCTGGTCCAGCTGGTTCAGCAACAGTTCAATTTGCCGATCGAGTTGCAGCGTCATCTGCTGCATCAACGGGGAACGCGCGCCCGTCTCGTATCCTAATAATGCAGACGAACTCGCCACCAGACAAACGAAATCGAGCGAATCGGCCTGCCCCAGCCGCTCGCGCGACACCATTTCATGGAGGAACTCGAATTGGGCCGCTTGCGCGAAGGGCGAAGCGCGGTACAGCGAGAGGAACTCCTGCGGGCTCTGAGGACGCGTGGGATCGAATTTAAGAGTACGCAGAGCCGGAGCTTTGGGACCGGCGCCTATGGCGGTCCATTCCGCATCGTGAAGCTTCTCCAGCGGTTTCAAACGGTTATAGTCGGGTACCCAAGCAGGCAGTTGTCCCCGGCCAGTGAAGCGGCCCTGATCATCCATCCAAAACAGACGGGCGCTGGAATTGCCGGAGACGAGCGACCCTTCGAGTTGGTTCAAGGAGATCACAAACGCGCGCGTGGCTGGGGCGGAGGTCACCTGGGCGGTGAGCGTAGTGGCCAGCAGCGCTTCGTCGGAAGCCCGCACTGGTCTGCGGGAAACGCGGTCGTACCAGGTGTCGGCCACAATGCCGTGTTGGGCGGGCCAGGCGCCAGTGGCCAAAGTGGCCAGCGAGGAAGAGGAAAAACTCGACGCCAGATGGCGGCAATCGGGAAAAAAAGATCCTCCCTCAACTACACGGCGCAAACCTCCGGGCCCGAGCTGCCCCCAAACCGCGTCCATATAGTCCGGGCGCAAATGCTCTAGGACTAGTAGTACCAATAACTTAGGACGAGGTGGTAGCGCTAACGCTGGGGAGGCCAATCCGGCCAGGATACAGGCGCCGAATTTTCGTCGGCAAATATCCATGTAAAAAGAGTTTATCAAAATGCCGATAAGTGATATAGTGTTACGTTTAATACAAGGCCTGCCCTCGGCTAGTACGCACCCCCCGGAAGCCCTGGGTCGGGAGGCATTTCGATGAAAGAAGACATTAGCGTTCTGGGTCTCGCTACCATTCGCCGAAATCGCGGAATTTCGCTGGAGCAGATTGCAGAATCCACAAAGATCAGCATTCGGTCGCTGGCCGCGATCGAACAGGGGGAATTTCAAAAGCTGCCTGGTGGCATTTACAACACCAGCTACATACGCCAGTACGCGCGCGCCATCGACTACGATGAGAGCGCGATTCTCTCCTACTATCACCGCGCGGTGGGAACCACGGAAAGCCCGAGTTCTTCCGACGGAGTAAATGGACGGGGATTCGTAAAGGGTATCGTCCCGCATCCAGCATCCTAGGTTCCTAGAAGCTGGCGGCCCTGCGGGCGCAGACCGCGCGAAGGTGGCATGAAATTCCTAGCCCTTCTTTTGCGCCTGCTTCGCCGCGAATTTCGCGACGTTGATGATGGTGCGCTGATGCGTGCCCTCGCCAATTTTTTCGCGCTCAGTACTCGCTTCCACGCGGAACTCCACGCGCCGTTCATTTACTCGAATCACTTCCGCTCGAAACGTGACGTGGCTTCCCAGCGGAGCCGCCGCCAAATGCGCCACGTTCACATGCGTCCCCACCGTATCGTAGCCGCTCTCCAGTAACGGCAACACCGTATCGCGGCAAGTCTTCTCCATGAGTCCAATCATGCGCGGTGTAGAAAGTACGCGCGCGTCTTCAATGTCCAGGAATGTAATCGCGATATCGCTGGTAACTTCGGCGTGAGATTCGCCCTTGGTTCCAATCGGAATGTCTGCCATGCGTGCCTTTTCATTCTACCTGTGGGGAACCTCACAACATGCGCCGCCCGATCGCGCCCGCTTGGCCCTCCCATTGCTCTTTCCGCGTGATGCGCGGCCGTCATTATCCAGCGGGTTACGGAGCCGGAGGCACCATGAATGTACGTATGGCTTTCTTGATGGCGCTCTGGTTGGGTTTCCGTGTGCCCGGATCCGCGCAGCCGGTTGCCGCGCCGGCAGCGGCGCCCGTCTCTCCAAAGTCCGCGGACCCGCTGCATCGCGAGACGCCGCGGAGCTCCGTCTATTCTTTCCTCGAAGCATGCCACGCTCAAAATTACACACTAGCCTGGCGATACATCGACCTCCGAAACGCTCCACCGCAGCAGCGGTCGATTGGCGGTCCCCAACTCGCTCAACAGTTAGAGCAAATACTGGACCGTGACGTCCGGTTCGACGTTGCATCGTTGAGCGCAAACCCGGAAGGAGACCGTGCGGACGGGCTTAAGCCAGACCGGGAACGTGTCGACACCTTCCAGTTGAATGGCCAGAGGGTTGAATTGGACCTAGAGCGCGTCACTATGCACTCGGGGCTTTCGGTATGGTTGTTTTCCTCCGATACCATCGCGCTGGTGCCGCAACTCGCCAAGCTGTTGAGTGACTCTCCCATTGAGAGGCATCTGCCCCAACCGTTGGTAGATTGGAAGCTGGTCGATACTCCGATCTGGCGCTGGATCGCGCTGGTGGTTCTGGCAGCGGTGCTGGGTCCACTCTCTAAACTGGTCTCCCGTCCCATACTCCTGCTTGCTGAGTGGATCTCGAGCCGTATTGTCCCTCAGATGGATAGAAGCGCCCTGCGGGCCTTTATAGGGCCGCTTCGCTTGTTTCTGTGTATTGCCGTATTTCGCGCGGGAATCGAGTGGATCGGCCCGGCGGCGGCACTGCTGCGGCTATACCTGGAGCGGGCCGTTGATTTATTGTTTTACTGGGCGTTGGCATGGCTGTGCACGGTCGTCGTAGACCTATTTATACGGCGTCTTCGTACCGTACTCCAATACAAGCACCAGGCCCTCTCGTATTCGGTGTTGCCGCTTTCCTCCCGCGTTTTGAAGATCGCGATCTTCCTCCTCACTATCGCTGCCATCCTCAGTAGTTGGGGCTATAACACCACCACCATTTTGGCTGGGCTCGGCGTTGGTGGCCTGGCGATCGCGCTGGCGGCCCAAAAGACCATCGAGAACCTCTTCGGCGGTGTCGCCGTCATCACCGACCGGCCGGTCGCGATCGGCGATTTCTGCAAGTTCGGCGATCTGGTTGGAACCGTTGAAGACGTTGGCCTTCGCTCCACCCGAGTGCGAACGCTCAACCGCACCATAGTCACCGTCCCCAACGCGGAGTTTTCCGCAATGACACTCGAGAACTTCTCCAAACGGGATAAGATGTGGTTCCACCTCACGTTGAATTTGCGGCGAGACACCCTGCCCGGCCAAGTTCGGAATTTGCTCCAGGCGATCACGCGGGGGTTGAAGGAGCATCCTAAGGTCGAGATCGGCAGCTTGCCGGTGCGGTTCATCGGAGTGGGTGTTTACTCACTGGACCTGGAAGTATTCGCTTATGTCCTGACCCCTGACTTTGACGAGTTTCTGCAGATTCAACAGGACCTACTATTGTGGATTCTAGATGCCGTCCAGGCGGCCGGGACGTCCCTCGCGGTACCTACGCAGGCTTATTTGTCGTTAGGTGGCGCGGCACCCAATCAGAATGGCGCGCCCGCCGCGCAAGAACTGACGCCCATGGCACGGTGACGTCGCCGTGATAACGATGTTGTGAACTTCACAGGAGGTGCCACCATGCCATGCCAGCTTGGCCCTACCGTTGCTCCTTCCAAAGCCGCAAAGGAGCACATCATGGCTGGCAAGAACACAGCAGTATTCGGGATCTACCCAGATCGACTTAGCGTGGAGGAGGCGGTGGAGCAATTCCGCATCGCCGGCTTCCGGGGCACAGACCTCTCCGTGCTTTTCCCGGATAACAAGGGCACCAAGGACTTTGCTCACGAGAAGAACACCAAATTGCCGGAGGGAGCAACCACCGGTGGCTTGGCCGGCGGAATCACCGGAGGAGTGCTTGGCTGGTTGACGGGTATCGGCGCGTTGGCCATCCCGGGCCTGGGCGCCTTCATTGCAGCCGGCCCGATCGTGGCGGCCTTGGCTGGCGCCGGAGCCGTGGGTGCGCTCGGCGGCATCATCGGCGCACTAGCAGGGTTAGGGATTCCCGAGTACGAAGCCAAACGATATGAGGGCCGGTTGCGCGAAGGGGGCATTCTTTTCTCGGTGCATTGCGACGATTCGGCATGGGTCAAGCGCGCCAAGGCGTTGATGGGATCGACCGGCGCGCAGGAAATCTCTTCGGCCAGCGAGAAGCACGGCGATTTTGCCAACGCAGACAAACCCATGCCGCGCGTCCGCGGAGCCGGCACCGGTGCAGCCTACAAAGAAGTAGACGATAGCGAAGAACTGTAGCTGTGGGGCAGCGCCATGCGCTGCCCAGCCTGCCGTGCCGGCGACGAGATCGCCAGCGCTACGTAACGCCGGCGGTCTCCGCCGCCGGTGCGGCTCTCCGAGAATGTCCAAACTCCAGAGCCATGCCCTGCCCTGCCCTGCCCTGCCTGGGCGGCGCATGGCGCCGCCCCACCGCGGTTATAATCGATAGGTGCGAACTGGCTTCGTCCTGGCGCTTTTTCTGGCTTTCACCGCCTGCAACCGCGGGAACCAAGACACCACCGCAGTCCGGCAGGGCGTGCTGGATCACCTCTCCGGCCGCAGTTTGAATGTGGCGGCCATGGACATCGACATTCCGTCGGTGCAATTCCATGGCGACAAAGCCGATGTCACGGTAGTCTTTAAGCCGAAGGGCGTTGCCACCGCCCAAGGCATGACGCTGCGCTACCAGATGCAGCAGACCGGGGGGCGTTGGACGGTAGTGAATACACAGGATTCCGGGCATGGCGGGACCGCACCGCCCGGGACGCCCAATCCACACGGTGGCGGCGGCCAATTGCCGAATTCCACCAGCAGCCCGCACGGCGCCATGCCTTCACCGGAAGATCTTCCACCCGCCAGCAAAAAATGAAACGGGTCGCCATACTGGGCGGAGGTCCTGCGGGGGCGTTTGCCGCCGAGCGATTGGCATCGGCGGGACTCAACGTGCAGTTGTTCGACGAAAAGCTCGCCTGGGAAAAACCCTGCGGCGGCGGGCTCACCCACAAAGCTTACAGCCAGTATCCGTTTCTCATTCAGAACCCGACTCCCAAGCGCTTCGTCACGGAAACGGTCCTCTCGGCTCCCAAATCGGGACCCGTTACTCTCAAGCTGGACGATCCGGTGGTGATTTATTCGCGCTTCGATCTGAACCGGCTGTTGCTGGAACGGGCCGAACATGCCGGTGCGCAGATCGAGAAGACGCGTGTATCGGAGATCAGCCGGCAAGGCTCACGCTGGCGCCTGCGCACTACGGCTGGAAACGCCGATGCCGATTTCTGCATCGTGGCCACGGGCGCGCGCAATCCCCTGCGCAACGTGGCAACCCAGCTCACCGCTTCCGATACGGTGTCCGCGCTGGGGTATTACGTGCCTGGCGAGCAAGCCAACATCGATATCCAGTTCCTCCCGCATCTGGAGGGGTACATCTGGATCTTCCCGCGCTGTGGCCACCTCTCGGTGGGGATCGCGGGTAAGGGCGAGCCGGCCAGCGCGCTGCGCAAGCGTCTGGAACACTACATGCGCGAGCGCGGCATGTCTTATCAGCATGGTTCGTTTTACAGTCATCTGCTCCCGTCCCTGGACACCGCGTCGTGGAAGAACAATCGTGTGGCGGGGGAAGGCTGGATGGCGGTGGGCGATGCCGCGGGCCTGGTAGACCCCATCACTGGCGAAGGACTGTACTACGCGATTCGCTCCGCCGACCTTGCAGCGCGGGCGTTGTTGTCGGAAGTGAGTAGCCTGGCGGAGAAAGTGAAGCAGTACCGGGCGTCGCTGCAGCGCGACTTCATGTCCGACCTGGAGTTCGGTTCGCGCCTTGCCAAGCGTTTCTATCTGGGCAAGTACCTGTTCGGTGCGGTGCCGGCGCGCATGGTGCAGTTCACGCGCCGCAGCCCTCGTTTTCGATCGGTCATGCAGGACCTGTTCTCCGGCAGGCAATCGTATCAGGAACTGAAAACGCGGCTGCTGCAGAACCTGAAGGGCAGCTTGTACGAAATCGTCATGAGCTTCGGGTTTAGCCGCGTCGTTCCGCGGAAGGTGGGGTAGAGTGAATCGCGATTCTTACCGGGCCGACCTGGGTAATGCCGGTAACTTTTCAAACCGGTAGGGCGGACCCCCGGTCCGCGCGGGTCCCCGGACCCGCTCTTGGCTGGCGAATCAGGCCTCGCGAAGCCCAAGCAGGCCGGCCAGGAGGCCGGCCGCGGACCGGGGGTCCGCCCTACCAGAACGTGTCCGGTTTAGTTAGTTAGATAGTTAGATGCAGCATTCCAAATCCGACGCGCTCTTCCAGCGTGCACAAGAAATTATCCCCGGCGGCGTAAACTCGCCGGTGCGGGCGTTCCGCAGTGTCGGCGGCAATCCGCCGTTCATCGCGCGCGGGGAAGGCTCCCACATTTTCGACGCCGATGGAAACGAGTACATCGATTATGTCGGGTCCTGGGGGCCTTTACTGCTCGGCCATCGGCACCCCGCCATCCTGCAGGCACTCGAAGCGGCCCTCGCCATCGGCACCAGTTTCGGCGCGCCCACGGAGCAGGAAGTCGACCTGGCGGCCGCGATTTGCGATGCCGTGCCGTCCATCGAAATGGTACGGCTGGTCAACTCCGGCACCGAGGCCACCATGTCTGCCATCCGCCTGGCGCGCGGGTTTACGGGGCGCGACCTCATCGTCAAATTCGAAGGTTGTTATCACGGCCATGTCGATTCGCTGTTAGTGAAGGCCGGCTCCGGCCTCGCGACCTTGGGAATCGCGGACACACAAGGAGTCCCGAAGGCGTTCTGCGATACCACCATTGCCTTGCCCTACAATCGCCCGGATGCCGTGGAAGAAGCGTTCCGCACACATGGGGACCAGATTGCGGCGGTGATCGTTGAACCCGTGGTCGGCAACATGGGCTGCGTCCCTCCCCTGCCCGGATTCCTGGAAGCGTTGCGCGAGATCACTGCGCGGCGCGGCGCGCTACTGATCTTCGACGAAGTGATGACCGGATTCCGTGTGGCCTTCGGCGGCGCCCAACAACGATTCGGCATCCGCCCGGACCTGACCACGCTCGGCAAAGTGATCGGCGGCGGTTTGCCTGTCGGGGCTTATGGAGGCCGCCGCGACATCATGAATAAGGTTGCACCGGTCGGACCGGTCTACCAGGCCGGCACGCTTTCCGGAAATCCTCTGGCAGTCGCAGCAGGCCTGGCCATGTTACGGCATCTCAAGCAGCACCCCGAAATCTACGACCAGCTCGAAACGCGCGCGGCGGAACTATGCGCAGACCCGCCACCGGGCATTACCGTATACCGCGTGGGCTCGATGTTCACCTTCTTCTTTACGGAGGGACCGGTCACGGACTACGAATCGGCAAAGCACTCCGACACGGTGCGTTTTGGCCGCTTCTTCCAGGCCATGCTGGAGCGCGGAATCTATCTGGCCCCCTCGCAATTCGAAGCGGCCTTCGTTTCCGCCGCGCATAGCCAGGAGGATATCCGCCGCACAACCGACGCGGCGCGCGAAGCGTTCCGGCTGGCCGCCGGCGCTTGATATCAGCCCTCTGACGCCCAAGAAATCGTCCCTGAAAACCTTGTTAACTTAATGGTTTGCCGTAGACTCACCAGGCTACGGCAAATGCTTCATTATTACCAGTACAATTTGCGCAAATGACGGCAAAGTTAGTATTCTCTGCTGCAGTGCTCCAGTGTAGACTCAATTGGTCCAAGCACGTCGGATGGAAATTGGCTTTAGAAGTCAAGAGGGATTTTCTGGGTTAACAGCCTAGTCGATAACCAAAGCGGAATTCGCGAACCCGGACACAGGGAGAAGTTATGTTTCGAAGACTAAGTAGATCTTTGCTGATAGTCGCCGCACTTGTGCCGGTCGTTAGTATCGTTTGCCACGCTCAGCCACTGCTCCCGACGCGTCACGTGCGTGATGTGGTCCTCAATCGGGGGGCTCGGTCCCTTAATCGCCTTTCCGCAACTCAACCGATGCGCCTTGTGCTTGCTTTGCCGCACCGCAACGAGGCAGAGTTACAGAAACTTCTCGAGGATCTCTACGATCGTTCCAGCCCCTCTTACCACAAGTTCCTCACGGTGGAAGATTTCACCAAGAGGTTTGGTCCCAGCCAGGAGGATTACGACGCCGTCATTAGCTTCGCGGAAGCACACGGCCTTTCGGTCGTTGGCACGTCCCGCAATCGCATGAACGTGGATGTCGAGGGGCCGGTGGCGAGGGTTGAGGAAGCCTTCCATGTGACCATGCGGGTCTACCAGCACCCCACCGAAAACCGCACGTTTTACGCTCCCGACGCGGAGCCCACGCCGGACCTGTCGGTCCCGCTATGGCATATCTCGGGTCTGGACAACTATTCGATCCCCACGTCCACCCTGGTGCACCGAACCTCGTTGGCGCAGCCCCAAGCCGGTTTCACAACCGGCTCCTGCCCCTCGGGATCTTTTTGCGGCAGCGACATGCGGGCGGCATACTATGGCGGAACTGCCCTCACCGGCGCCGGCCAGTCGCTCGGGCTGATGGAATATTACGGTACGGATTTAGCCGACCTGACTACGTACTTCAAGAACGCGAAGCAAACGAACAATGTACCGATCACTGTCATCTCCACAGACGGGACTAGCACGAGCTGCCTCTATCAAAATGGCTGTGACGACACCGAACAGACGTTGGATATGACTCAGGCAATCGGCATGGCCCCGGGTCTCGCCAGCCTGGTGATGTACGTGGGAGCTACCGACGCCGCCATTTTTAACGCAATGGCCACGGCCAATCCGCTGAACGCGCAATTGAGCTCCTCGTGGACGTGGACTCCGGCGGACCCCGCCACGGATGCGCCCTACTTCGCGGAGTTCGCGGCACAGGGTCAGAATTTGTTTCAAGCGGCCGGTGACACCGGCTCATGGAATTCGTCCTCCCAGGATTACCCGGCCGATAGCCCGTTTCTCACGGCGGTGGGCGGAACGGACTTGGAGACGAGCGGAGGAGGCGGCGCCTGGTTTTCGGAAACCGGCTGGGCCAGCGGCGGCGGCGGCATTTCGTTTGACAATTTTGCGATTCCCAGCTGGCAAACCGCAACGGCGAGCGGCTGCTCCAATTGTTCCACCACCTATCGCAACGCCCCGGATGTTTCGGGCAACGCAAACTATACTTTTTACGTCTGCAGCGACCAAATTGGTTGCACCGCTAACTATTATGGCGGCACCAGTTTTGCGACGCCCATGTGGGCCGGTTACCTGGCTCTCGCCAATCAACAGGCAGCGGCTAACGGCGGCACGGCGCTCGGCTTCATCAATCCGACTCTTTATGCCATTGGCATGGGATCGAGCTATACCACCGATTTCCACGACATCACTAGTGGGGGTAACGGCTACTTCGCAACCGTCGGTTACGATTTGGCGACCGGCTGGGGCAGTCCGAACGGGTCGAGCCTGATCGACGCACTTACCGCAGGCTCGGCCGGCCCGCCGACCCCCACTCTGACGTCGATCAGCCCTTCGTCCGGTGCTCCCGGTGCGAATGTTTCTGTCACTCTCACCGGTACGAATTTTATCGCGGGCGCTTCGATCATCATTTCAGGTTCCGGAGTGACTCCTAGCGGTTTGACTGTCGTCAGCGGCACGAAAATCACGGCTACCTTCAGCATTGACAGCGGAGCCACGCCGGGCGGCTATACCGTGAGCGTGACGACAACTAACGGAAACAGTGGTTCCGTGACCTTTACCGTCCTGAACCTCACCCCCACTCTGACGTCGATCAGCCCTTCTTCGGGCGCGCCCGGTGCCAGCGTTCCGGTCACGCTCACCGGCACGAATTTCATCTCCGGCGCTACCCTCAACATTTCCGGCTCCGGAGTGTCGTATAGTGGCCTGTCGGTGGTCAGCAGCACGCAAATCACCGCTACCTTCAGCATTGCCAGCGGAGCCAGTCTGGCCCCTTACACCGTGAGCGTATCGACAACCAACGGAAACAGCGGTTCGGTGAACTTTACGGTCGCGCAGCCCATCCCCACTCTGACGTCCATCAGCCCTTCTTCGGGCGCCCCCGGTGCTAGCGTTCCGGTCACGCTCACCGGCACGAATTTCATCTCCGGCGCTACCCTCAACATTTCCGGTTCCGGGGTGTCGTATACCGGCCTGTCGGTCGTCAGCGGCACGCAAATCACCGCTACCATCAACATTGCCAGCGGAGCCTCTTCGGGCGGCTACAGCGTGAGCGTGTCGACCACCAACGGAAAGAGCGGTTCGGTGACCTTTACAGTCGCCAAGCCCACCCCCACTCTGACATCCATCAGCCCCAACTCTGCATCGACTAGTAGCACCACGGCAGTCACGCTTACTGGCACGAATTTCGTCTCGGGCGCCACGCTCAATATAGGAACATCCGGAGTTACGGCCTCCGGTGTGACGGTTGTGAGCAGCACCCAAATCGATGCCAGTTTCACGGTGGCTGCCAACGCTACTATCGGCGGTCACAACGTGAGCGTATCGACATCCGCCGGCACCAGTGCTGCGGTGACCTTCACCGTTAACGCGACGCCACCCTCGCTTTCCAGCATCAGCCCCTCGAGCGGAAAACCTGGGACAACTGTTAAGGTTACGGTTACCGGAAAGAATCTGACCGGTAATTCCGTTTTCCAGATACCCGGAGGCGGTATTACGGTCAACTCGGTCACTGCGGTCGGGAGTTCCGGAACGACGGTCACGGCGAATTTCGTGATTGCTTCCAGTGCGGCACCGGGGCAGCGGCACGTCTCGGTACAAACGAACGGCGGCACCAGCAACACGGTTCCGTTCACGATCGAGTAGCGCCGGCTCGTTGCGAAGTCACCGCCGGATGCCGCGCAGCAGGCGCCGCGCCGAGTAGCTGACAATCCCGAAGAATACGGCAAAGCTGATCAGAATTACCGCAAACTGGCGCCCCGGGGACAGGCGCGTCACCTCGGGCCCGGACTGCATCTGGAAATCGAGCGCCACGCGAAGGCGCGCCTCCACCGGGTGCGTATCGCCGCCACGGTTTTCGATGACCACCACGTAATCGCCGGGCACTCTCACGCGGTAGCGGATGCGGCCGGAAGCGGCCGAAACGGTAGACGCCATCACTTCGGCAGGTAGCTCGCCGCGCCGGCGATCCAGGTCCTGGCGGCGCATGAGCGCGAGCCGGACCTGCGCCGGGCCGGACTCCACTTCGAAATCGGCCGCCACCATCGCCGGGTGCTGTTTCAGGCCTAGTTCGATGGCGCGGAACTCGCCCGCCGGCACGCGGTACACCTCGTTCACGAGCTCGAGATGCGTCGCGGCGGCCAGCAGGATCAGCGCAAACGAAATCATGTCAGGAGGAAGATGTTTCGGCCCCGTCCCTACGCCCGCGGCGAAAGGGCTAAAATAGGGTCCATGAACGACAGTATGGCACAGCCGCAATCGGGCCTCGTTCCGCTTGCGCTGCCCGGCTGGAAAACTGCGCTGAACTGGATATCGGCGGTGGTGTTGGCGCTGCTGTTCCTCGTCGCCGGCGTATGGAAGGTGACAGACGCGACGGGCTGGGCCGTCCGTATCAATGAGCTCCGGATTCCGCAATCGCTGAGCCTGCCTGCCGCTCTGGCATTCGGGATCGCCGAAACGGTCGGCGCCGTTTTCGTTCTGTTACCACGCTTCCGCCGCTGGGGTGCCATCCTCACCGGACTGCTGCTCATCGGGTTCATGGGTTATTTCGCCATCAACTATGGCGCCCTGCACGGCGCGGAATGCAGTTGTTTTCCGTTTGTGAAGCGCGTGGTAGGGCCGTGGTTTTTTGTCGGCGATGGCGCTTTGCTGTTGATGTCGGTTTTCGCTGGAGTGTGGTCCAAACCGGCCACCGGGCTGCGCACGGCGTTGATGATTCTGGGCGCGGTGGCGGTATTTGCGGGCGTCTCCTACGGCGTGGACGCGGCCCGGCAGACCGGCACCAAGGCTCCCGACAGCGTCACCGTGGCAGGCCAGCCATACTCTTTGCAGCAAGGCAAGATCTTCCTGTTTTTCTTCGATCCGGAGTGTTTGCACTGCCTGGACGCCGCCAAGCGCATGTCGCACTATGACTGGGCCGATACGCGCGTGGTGGCGATTCCCATTCAGCAGCCGCAATTCGCCGCCGGGTTCCTCGAAGATACCAAGCTGAAGGCCGTGATCTCCAACGACCATCGGCCGTTGAAGCAGATCTTTCCGTACGTCAGCACGCCTGCCGGCGTGGCTTTAGCGAACGGCCGGGAAGTCATGCCGTTGACGAACTTCGACGGACCGGAACCGGGCGCCACGCTGAAACAACTCGGATTTGTGAAGTAGACGGCCGGCGCCGCACGCCACTGGCGACAACACAGCACCACGTAACGCCGGCGATCTTGTCGCCGGTGAATTTTCCGGTTTCACAACCTCACCGGATCGGTTATCATTTGGATTACTCCCCCGATCGAAATCCGAAGGAACCGTGAAATCCATTCAGACTCCCATCATTTTGGAAACCGATTTACCCGGCGTCGAGCGCCACGCTCGCGGGAAGGTGCGCGATGTTTATAGCGTCGATGATCGCCTGCTGATCGTGGCTACGGACCGCATCTCGGCGTTCGATTACATCCTGCCCACCGGCATTCCCGACAAGGGGCGCGTGCTGACGCAGCTCTCGATCTTCTGGTTCGATTTTCTGCGCGACGTGACGCCCACGCATTTTCTGACCGCCGACGTCGATGCATATCCCAAGATGTTTGCGCCCTACCGCGATCAACTGGAGGGCCGCTCCATGCTGGTGAAGCGCGCCAACATGGTGGAGATCGAATGCGTGGCCCGCGGCTACCTCTCCGGATCGGGTTGGAAAGAATATCGCCAGCAAGGCACGGTGTGCGGCATCCGGCTGCCCGCCGGCCTGCGCGAAAGCGACCGGCTGCCGGAGCCGATCTTCACGCCCGCGACCAAAGCGCAGACCGGGCACGACGAAAACATTCCGTTCGAGCGCATGGCCGAACTGGTCGGCGCCGATCTGTCCGGTCGCTTGCGCGATCTCACCCTGGAGATCTACACCAGCGCCGCGCGTTACGCCGAATCGCGCGGCATCATCATCGCCGATACCAAATTCGAATTCGGGTTTGTGGGGGACCAACTGGTACTGGGGGATGAAGTCCTCACACCCGATTCGTCGCGCTTCTGGCCGGCGGAAAGCTACCAGCCAGGGGGCGCGCAGCAATCGTTCGACAAGCAGTTCGTGCGCGACTACCTCGAGTCGATTCACTGGAACAAGCAGCCCCCCACGCCGGCGCTGCCAGAAGAGGTTGCAGCGCAGACGGGCGAGAAGTACCGGCAGGCTTACGCCAAGCTCACCGGCCGCCCGTTATGAACTGGCTGGACGTGGTGTTGGCGCTGATCCTGGTGGCCTCGGTGGTCACCAGCTTCCGCAAAGGTCTTTCCCGCGAAGTCATCGGCCTGGTCGCCGTGTGCCTGGCGCTAGTCCTAGGTATTTGGCTCTATGGACTGGCCGGCGGGTATTTGCTACCCTACCTCAGTTCGCGTTCCGCGGCAAACTTCGCGGGCTTCGCCATTGTGTTCTGCGGCGTGTTGTTGTTGGGCGGCCTGGTCAGTCTGATCGTGGGAAAGTTCTTGAAGATCACCGGGCTGTCTTTCTTCGATCATCTGCTGGGGGCGGGTTTCGGAATCCTTCGCGGGATGCTGATCTCGGTGGCCCTGGTGACGGGGATCATGGCTTTTTCGACGGGCGATCGGCCTCCCGCGTCGGTGGTGAATTCGCGTATCGCTCCTTATGTAGTCGGCGCCTCCCGCGTGGTCGCGGCCATGGCTCCCTACGAAGTGAAGGAAGGCTTTCGCAAAACTTACGCGCGCGTGAAGTCGGCCTGGAGAGACAGCGGCAAGGGAGTGCTCCCTGGCGCCGAAAAAGGAAAGAATGAAAGAGAAATTTGACGGGTTGGTGGAACATCTGCTGTCGGGAAATATTTTTTTGGGGCAAGCCATTGAAGTGCTGGAACGGAGCATGATCCAGCGCGCGCTGGAGCGCAACGGAGGCAACCGCTCGGAAGCCAGCAAGCAGCTTGGCATCCACCGCAATACCCTGCAGAGGAAAATGACGGAGTACCACCTTACCGATGGCCGCGGTCGCGTGCGCCGCCGCCCCGCCGCCCGCCAGGGGCGGCCGCGGAAACCGAAGTCCGGCGCCGCGTGAGCATCGATCTGCTGATCTTCGACCTGGACGGCACGCTCATCGATTCCAAACTCGACTTGGCCTACGCGGTGAATGCGACCCGTGCCCATATGGGTATGGGACCGCTGAACATCGATCTGGCATCTTCATATGTCGGCAATGGGGCGCCGGTCTTGATCCGCCGAGCGCTGGGCGCGGACGCGACGGAAGCCGCGGTCCAGGAGGGCCTGGAATTTTTTCTGGAGTACTACCGCGAGCACAAGTTGGATTACACCGTGCTCTATCCCGGCGTGCAGGAGTCGCTCGACCGTTTGCGCGAGGCACGCAAACGCCTGGCCATCCTGACGAACAAACCGGTCGGAGTGAGCCGCAGCATTGTCAAAGGCCTGGGATTGAGCGCTCATTTCTTCCAGATTTACGGCGGCAACAGTTTCGATTTCAAGAAACCGCATCCCATCGGAGTCCAGGAGCTGATGGCCGAGGCCGGCATCGGGCCGGCCGCCACCGTCATGGTGGGTGACAGCTCAGTGGATGTCGAGACCGCGCGCAACGCCGGCGTACAGGCCTGCGGCGTCCGTTACGGTTTTGCGCCCCAGACGCTGAGCGACCCCGCGCCCGACATGCTCATCGACAGGATGGAAGAACTGGTGGATTGGGTGTTGGGCGGAAGTCAATCGTAGGCCTCGCGCCAGGCAACGCGATAGCTACTCACGCGAGAGTTTACCGTTCTTGATGAGGCCCGCTTTCACTTTTTCCAGCGGAATCCGCTTTTCGTGCCGCCGCGCCCGGGAGACAAGCACATCCTCGATGTCTTGCCACAGTTCCCGATGCTTCCTTAGGTCGATTTGAACGGCCACCTTGCGGCCCTTCTCGTCAGTGAGAAACTGGATTCCGTTCATGGCTTCATTGTCCTTCAGATGGTGTCCTTCGCGCATTCTGCCCGCAGTTCGTTTTTCGGAACCTGCCAAAACAGAAGAATCAGGCGACAATCAGAAGCAGTGATTGGCAAAGGCCGCAGTGCGAGCTCACCAGCAGATGGGAACCTTCCCGCCAATCTCGCCGCGGGACTGGCCAAGAGCCACTTGCCGTCGCTCGACGGGCTGCGCGCCATCGCCGCTCTGCTGGTCGTCTTCTACCACTACGGAATCGAATCGTGCCCCGGCGGACTCGGCGTGCTGGCGTTCTTTGTCTTGAGCGGATTTCTCATCACCTGGCTGCTCCTGAAGGAAGAAGAACGATTCGGCGCCATCTCCCTGCGGCGTTTCTATATGCGCCGGAGCCTGCGCATCTTTCCTGCCTTCTATACCTATTGGCTCCTGCTCAGCGCCGCCCTCCTGCTGTTTCACAAACGGTATTTGGTGGCACAGGCCCTGGCTTCGTTCTTTTACGTGAACAATTACTACCAGGCGATCCAGGGCGATCCCAACACAGGATTTAGCCACACCTGGTCTTTGGGGATAGAAGAGCAGTTCTACCTGCTCTGGCCGCTGGCGTTTCTGGTCCTGAAACGCAATCACCACCGCCTCCGATTCCTGAGCGCCGGCATTCTGGCTGTGATGCTATACCGCGAGGCTCTGGTCTTCCTCGTCCACCGCGACCAGGGGTATATTTACGAAGCCTTCGATACGCGCGCCGACCAACTGCTGATCGGCTGCCTGCTGGCGGTAGCCCTTCGTCAATGCGCCTGGAGCCGGTTCTGGCGCTGGCTCTGTTCCACGGCAGTCCTCGTTTGGGCTACGATTGCCCTACTGGCCGCCTCCTCGGCCTTGGCCGTCCAATTCGGAACGGCATACCGCGATGCCATCGGTTTCGTGGTCGATCCCATTCTGGTGGCGGCGCTGATTGCCCAGACCATCGCCTGGCCGGCCGCCGGGCTGGGCGCGGTGCTGAACTGGAGCTGGATGCGCTACCTGGGCAAAATCTCCTACTCCATTTACCTGTACCAGCAGGTGACAGTCGGCCCGGTCGCGAAGCTGCTTGGCCATTGGCCGGGGGTTGCACTGCCCGCAACCTTACTCGCGGTGATCGCCGTGGCCAGCGCTTCGTATTGGATCGTCGAGCGTCCGTTCCTGCGCTGGAAAGACCGTTTCGAGCACTAGTAACGCCGGCGGTCTTGCCGCCGGTGCGACTAGCCGGCGGCAAGACCGCCAGCGCTACTTACCTCCTCCTTACCTCTTCTTTACGTCACTCGCTCGAACCAGCTTGGTAAGATTTCGTCCATGGACCTGAGCTACCCGATCGGTAAGTGCGAATACCCACCAAGCCTCTCCGCCGAGGCGCGCAACCAACACATCGCCGATATCGAGGCCGCAGCCGTCCGCCTCAGCCAGGCCGCCGACGGGCTGAACGAAGCCCAGCTCGATACCCCCTACCGGCCGGGAGGCTGGACCGTCCGCCAAGTGGTGCACCATTTCGCCGACAGCCATATGAACTACGTCCGCTTCCGTCTGGCGCTGACCGAACCGGAGCCTACTATTAAACCGTACGATGAGAAGAAGTGGGCCGAACTCGTGGACGCCCGTACCTTACCCGTGGAAGTCTCGCTCCAACTGGTCGACAGCCTGCATCGCCGCTGGGTGACGCTGTTGCGTTCCCTGACCGAAAGCGATTTCGCCCGCACCTTGAACCACCCCGAGATGGGGGTGCTGCGCCTGGACACCTATCTGGCTTCCTACGGCTGGCATTGCCGCCACCACGCCGCCCACATTACCGGGCTGCGCGACCGCATGGGCTGGAAATAACAGTCACCAATTCCCGTTTCCGGGCGTCCAAATAGACGTGGGTTAACCGGTCCCACCCGGCGGCCCGGGAATACGCGCGTATAATAGTGGGAAAGGGCCCGCGGAGTCTTCATCAATATGAGCAGCCGTCTGAAATACATCGTCGTGAGCGCATCCACCTGCCTCACCCTTCTGCTCCTGATCGGGAGCGTGCTTGGTCAAAGCTCATCCCCGGACGAAACCTACAAACACATCGGCGTTTTCACTGACGTCGTTTCTCGCATCAAGAGCGAGTACGTCGAAGAGCCGGATATGAAAAGCGTCACGCTCGGAGCTTTGAACGGCATGCTGGAAGCCATCGACCCGTTTGCCAGCTATCTGAACGCCGAGCAGTACAAGGATTACCAGAAGAATAGGGACGCGCGGCGCCCTGATGTCGGCCTCATCCTGTCCAAGAAGTTCGGCTATGTGGGCGTGGTCGGTGTGGTCCCCGGATCTCCCGCCGCCAAGGCCGGCTTCGCCACGGGCGACATGGTCGAAAGTATCCAGAACATCGCTACGCGCGATATGCCGCTGGCGTATGCCGACCTGCTGCTCAAGGGCGATGCGGGGTCGAGCGTGGAACTGAGCGTCGTTCGCGTGCAACATCCCGAACCGTCGGCGGTGAAACTCACCCGCGCCAATCTGACGCTGCCTCCGGTGGAAGACCAGATGCTCGCTGGGCAAATCGCCTACCTGAAGCCGGGCGCGCTGACCGCTGGCAAAGTACAAGAGACCGCCGCCGATATCCAAAAGGTACAGAAGCAGGGCGCGCAGAAACTCATCATCGATCTGCGCAACACAGCCCTGGGAGAGCCTGAAGATGGCATCGCCTTCGCCAACCTCTTCCTGAACAAGGGACGGATCACCTATCTGCAAGGGCAGCGCGTGGCCCGCCAGAATTTCGACGCGGATCCGGCGAAGGCCATCACGACTCTGCCGGTGGTGATTCTGACCAACCGGGGTACCGCCGATGCCGCCGAAATCGCCGCAGCCGCGCTGGCCGACAATAAACGCGCCGAACTGGTGGGTGAGCGCACCTACGGAGAAGCCTCGCAGCGCAAGGCCATTACCATGGAAGACGGTTCGGCCATTATTCTCTCGGTCGCCAAGTATTACTCGGCCGACGGCAAGGCCATCCAGGACAACATGGTTACGCCCAAGAACCAGGTGTTGCAGGCGGAGCCGCAAGTGGATCTGGACGACAACGGGGAGCCATTGCCCGAAGCCGAAAAGAACCAGCAGCCCGCACCGCAGAAAAAGTTGGACGAAGATCCGATGGTGAAAAAGGCGCTGGAACTGCTGGGCGTAAAGGCGTAGAGCCGCGCTTACTCCGCGAATCGAAAAATCCGCGTTCATCGGTGTTCATCAGCGGCCAATAATTTGTGAAGCTGTGAGCCGCGAACGACAGAGTGGCCGCGGATCAACGCCGATGAACGCGGATCAGTTTTTGCGGACGGCTGCCTTCTTGATCGGGGGCGAAGTCCAATACCACTGCTATGGCTTTATTTCCAGATCCCGAAACGCTCCAGGAATCGTGCAACGAAATCCGGCACGAGGTAGCGCTTATCCTCCGAAGAGAGTTCCGGTGTTTTCCGCTACCGTTAAAGACTTGGCAAGTGCCCAAAGCATTGGGAGCATTCGGGCCTTTGTGAATTAAGGTGAACGTTCTGTCCGGTTCCGAAGCAAGCGCCACATTTTCCGCTTCCCCGCGGATCGCAGTAGCGACATTTTAGGGCACCGAATAGATCTAGTTCGATTCCTACTTCCACATCCTGGCTTTCGTCAATCCCCGGTGCCGCGCCCTACAGCGTCTTCAAATAAGCGATCAGATCGGCCCGTTCCTGGTCGCTGAGAATGTCCTTGTAACCGGGCATCCCGTTGCCGCCCTCGTCGATCTTGGCGCGCACGTTGGCTTCATTCACCGGTTTGCCATTCACCAGCTTGTCGTGCTTGAAAAGGCCTTTCAGGCCGGGACCGATTTTCTTCTCGGTGCTGTCCGCGTTGTGACACACGCTGCACTGATCGAAAACCTCTTTCCCCTTGTCCGCTGTGCCCTTCTGCGCCCAGGCAACAGACGATCCCGCGGCGCACACCGCCGCCAAAAGCATTACACGAGTTGCGTACATGAGCCTATCTTACAAGATCAGGCCAAGATCGGGCGGGCAAGATCAGGCGAGGGCTTTGCGGGGGCGTTGGACTTCGGCGATGCTCACCACACCCTTGTCGAAGACGGTCATGCCTTGCACCAGGCGGTCCACATCGGCGCCGTCATCCAGGGTGATTTCGTGCTCGATCCAATCGGAGAGCGGAATGTTGCGGAAATACATGCGCTCCTGCAGCACCAGGCAGCGGCGGTTTTGCGCCAGCATGCGATTCTCGCGCGTGTAATGGCGCTGCTCCACGTGGATTTCGCCAAGGAAGTTATCGAACGCCGCGCGCTTGGCGCTCTCTTCGGCGGCACGGATGGTGGGCTCGATGCTGGCATTCACAGCCGCCTTTTCCGCATCGATCGCGCCCCGCTCTTCGGCCAGCTTGGTCCGTTCTTCGGCCAGCATCACTTCCATCCGGGATTGCATTACAAACCACACCAGCAGCCCGGTCGCGATGGCCACAAATCCCGGCAATAAAACCCACAGCATGCCTTCCATGGCGTCTATGGTAACCGTGGCACGCTTTTATACGCTAGATATCAAAGGTAAAGGGGCAGCCATAACCGCAAGGAAACAAAATGGCTATTCCTGGCTGCCGTCGATCTTCTGCCCGCCCAGCGTATAGCGCAGTTCACCCCAGCGCAACCCCAGCAACGGCCCCAGAATGGTACCCAGGCGCGCCTGCAAGCCCGCTCCAAAGCCCTGATGCTTGCCGATAAACGTGGCCCGTCCCAAAAGGAAATCCGCGCGCCGCAACGTCCCATCCGCGCCTCCCTGGTGTCGCGCGCGCGCCTCAGGGACGAGCAGGATCTTCTTGCCGCCCCGCCGGATGTGAGCCGCCAGATCGGCGTCGCTCCCGAACTGGCCGTAGCGCTCGTCCACCTGGCGGATGGACTTGATCACGAAAGCCCGGACCATCAGTGCCGCGCCCCGCGGATAGGTCACCGCAAACGGTTCGGAGCCAGGCGGCTGCGCCGGTTGATACGTGCCCTCAGGCGGCAGTTGACCGAGCTGCGGCGCGGGCCTTCCCTGCTCGTCAACGAGCAGCGGACTGACCGCCGCCGCATCTGGCGTGGAATCGAGCACGGCGGCCAGCCTTACGATGGCGTCCGGCTCCAGTTCGGTGTCGTCGTGCAGGAGGAAAACGTAATCGGCTTCAGCGGCGCGCCAACCGATATTCAGCGCTTTGGTCAAGCCGAAATTCTTGGGCAGGCGCGAGAACCGGACATTAGGGAACTCGGCATCCAATTCCTGGCTGCCGTCGGTGGAACCGTTATCCACCACGATAATCTGCACCGTATCGCGGCCTTCGGATTTCTCCAGCGATTCCAGGCAGCGGCGCAGCAACTCCACACGGTTGCGCGAGACCACCACTGCCGATACGCGCGGCGGGGGCGCGGGTTGTTCCGGATTCGCGGATGGCGTCAAGCCACTAGAATAGCGCGCTGCCACGGCCCCGCAACCCACGGGTTATAATCGGCCCAGCGTGGCGGAGAGGCCGAGGAGACTTCCCATGTTTGTACATTGCCGGAATTGGTTGTACGTAGCGCTGATCACGGCCTGGGCAGCGGGCACGGCTGCGGGGGCCGACGGGCCGTGGCGCTGGAGCGGTTCCTTTCCCAAAGAATCGGTTCAGGTTCTACTGGTCGGCGACATCAACGTGCAGAAGCGCGCGGATCCGGCGGGCGTTTTTGTGCACGTCAAGGAAACGCTCAGCCAGGCCGACCTCGTCTACGGAAACCTGGAAGGGCTGCTGGTGAAATCCGAGGGGCCGGACAAGGACATTCCGGATAAGAGCGGCTGGCAACACATCGGTCCCGAAGCCGTACGAGCGCTGAAGGCCGGCAACGTGACGGTGGTGGGCGTCGCCAACAATGTCGCCTATGGGCCCGAGAACATTCTCAAGAGCCTGGCGATATTGGATGCGAATCACATCGCTCACACTGGTGGGGGAGCTAATCTCGAACGGGCGCACGAACCGGCAATCGTGGAACGAAAGGGCGTCAAGTTCGGGTTCCTGCAATACACCGCGAAGTGGTACTTGGAAGACCACCAGATCGCTACCGCGAACTCCGCCGGAGTGGCGCGCATCCTGTCTCCTGACGGGGTCACGATCGACGCGGCCGATCTGAACCGCCTGCGGGAGGACATTCGCCGCCTGCGCCCACTGGTGGACATACTGGTGGTTTCGAGTCACAACCGTGACGGACTGGCAGGCCGCGCCAGCGCTGCTTCGTCCGGTGAAAGCCGACCGGCGCGCCCAGACGACCTTTTTTCTCCGATCGTGTTGGGGACGAGATTCGCCGAGGCGGAGCCCTATGAGAGACAACTGGCACATACAGCCATCGAGGCGGGCGCGGATGTAGTGTACGGCCACGGCTCGCACGTGCTGCAAGGCGTAGAGGTCTATCAAGGCAAGCCGATTCTGTATTGCGTCGGAAATTTCGCGATGGACTGGATTCGCATGCGGCCGAACAAAGAGGGAATGGCCGTCCGCGTAGTAGCGGAAGGCAAGAGAGTGTTGCGCGTCTCGTTCGTGCCCCTCACTCGCGACGCCGAGAACAATGTCGTGATGCTCGATCCCACTACCGGCGAGGGCGAGCGCCTGGTTCAGAAAGTGAAGGGCCTCTCCAGCGGTGTTCCGTTGGAAGTCTATGGCCAGGAAGTCGTCTTACTGGAGAACTAGCCACGATGTGGCGCGGACACTCGTGTCTGCCGTGCCAAGACTCATCTTGGCACGTGGTTTTGTCTATCGTGAAGAAATAAACTTCTCGATCACAAATACAAAGTGCTGCTGAGGTCGTGCTCCGGGTGGTGTCGCGTAAGCGAAATTCATCCGTTTTGCCGCCTCGACAGCTCTCGTACTGTTCGGATCGGAAGGCTGTAACGAGTGCGCCTCGATGAGCTGTCCCGATGGCGTAACCAGGCCAAACACACAGACTGGATCGGCTGTCGCGCCAGACCCGAACAGACCCCGTCCAGCAAAGCGCGAGATTTTTTGCGCTTCCTCCATCGCGATTGCCGGCCCTCCCGCCTTCATCTCCCCGGTGGGGACAAACAGGCTCGGATCTGCAGCGGGAAGCTCCACCAGGCGGTCCACAGCGATCTCCGATACGATCTTGCCGCCTTCGGTCACGATCACCTTTCGAGGGAACACGTGACCACCAAGCTGTGATCCGTTCGAGTACTCGTAAGCGTAGTAGCGCCCGGGTACTTGTGAATGCACGTGGAGCAAGCCGGATTGTGGGTCGATACACTCCTCGGTTTCTTCCCAACGTCGCCCCGGCGTCGAAGTCGCGGGGTTCCCTGAACTCGAGAGTAAAACGCAGGTGACCGGCGTGCCGTTGAAGGTGGATGCTGCCGTTCGGATCAAGTCATGATCAACGTACCCGGCGGACGGAATCGGGCCGAACAAGGCTGCACGCGCCTCGTGCAAGCGGAGTGGAATGGTACCCGCCGTCCCGTCTCGGTAAAACATCTCATTCGCCGAGATCTCAGTAGTCGTGTATCCGGCCGCGGCCTTCGCCGTCCAACGGAGTCCTTGCTGGGGATCGAACACATCCTCCATTTCCCAGGCGCCGTCGTATTCCGTTTGACCGCCAGAGTCCACCGTGAAGGTGACTTTGAGATCGTAACCGTAGCCCGCACTGCGCAAGGCGTAGCTATCTCGCGCGCGGGCAAGAAGCTCAAGAACGGCTCCCCGGCTCGCGGGTGTGTCGGCAACTTCGATCGGGCCGGTGACCATTTCGAGAGAATCGGCTGGTATGGGCGCTATCTTCGGTGCGTCTTTGCCAAAAGTCGCAAGCGATAGTCCACCTGCCGCCATCAGCCACAAAATTCCCTTGGAGACCATGGAATCAGCCTTCCCGCACTTCTATTATCGCTTCCTCGATTGCAGTATTCTAGGCTTTCAGCAGCTTGGCGGGGGCGCGGTGGACGTTTTCGGGGCGATTGAGGCCGGAGGAACCAAGTTTGTCTGTGCCGTGGGAACCGGCCCGGACGATTTCGAGATGTGTTCCTTTCCCACGTCGTCGCCCGAGGCAACTATGGAACCGGTGATCGGATTCTTCCGGCGCCACCAAAGTCTCCGCGCGATCGGGATCGGTTCCTTCGGCCCCGTGGAACTTCACCGCGCCTCTCCGGATTTCGGTCACATCACCTCAACCCCAAAGCTGGCCTGGCGGAACTTCGACTTGGCGGGGACAGTTCAGAGGGCCCTTGGTTTACCTCTCGGTTTCGACACGGACGTGAACACGGCCGCTCTGGGTGAAGCTCGGTGGGGCGCTGCGCAGGGCATCTCCGATTTTCTGTATCTGACCGTGGGCACCGGAATCGGCGGCGGCGCTCTGGTGAATGGGAAGGTTCTCCACGGCCTCCTGCATCCGGAGATGGGCCACATCCGCATACCTCACGATTGGGCAAAGGATCCATACCCCGGAGCCTGCCCGTATCACCTCGACTGCCTCGAAGGACTCGCCTCCGGCCCCGCGATACAGGCTCGATGGGGGATTGCTGGAGTGGATCTCGGTCCGGACCATCCCGCATGGGAACTCGAGGCGCACTATCTCGCGCTTGGTTTGGCGAACTGGGTCTCGACCCTTTCGCCGCGGAGGATCATCATGGGCGGGGGCGTAATGCAGCAAGCCCACCTGTTCCCCTTAGTCCGTCGACAGCTTCAACGGATATTGAACGGATATATTCAGTCGGCGGTGATCCTGGACGGAATCGAGGAATACGTTGTCCCGCCCCAACTCGGCAACCGCTCGGGAGTGCTTGGAGCACTGGTGCTGGCGGAGGAAGCGGCCTCCCGAGCGGACTCATGACGCTTAACGCGCCTCTGGCAAAAGCCACCGTTGTGGGCGGGCTGGCGGGATTGCTCTTCGGATTCGACACCGCCGTAATCTCGGGAACCACCACGGGGCTCACGCGGGCGTATGGCTTGACGCCGGGCGGCCTCGGCTTGACCGTCTCGATTGCGCTCTGGGGCACGGTGGCAGGCGCTCTACTTGCCGGGATTCCAGGCGACCGCTACGGCCGGCGTGACAGTCTCCGGGTCATGGCCGCGTTGTATCTGGCCGGCGCTCTAGGCTGTCCGTTTGCCTGGAGTTGGTATGCGTTGGTGTTCTTCCGGTTCGTGGTGGGGCTGGCGATTGGCGGGTCGTCTGTGATCGGCCCGATGTACATCGCCGAAATCTCACCCGCGAAGTGGAGAGGGCGCCTGGTGGGGGTGTTCCAATTCAATATCGTCTTTGGAATTCTTGTGGCGTATTTGTCGAATTACCTGATTGGCCTGGCGGGTCTGGGCGCCGCGGAATGGCGCTGGAAATTCGGGGTGGCGGCGGTGCCCGCGGCGCTGTTTCTCGTGATGCTGTTCACGATACCGCGCAGCCCTCGCTGGCTGGTGGAGAAGGGGCGCATCGATGAAGCGCGCACTGTGCTCGAACTCATCGGCGAGCAGGACGTGGAGGCTGCCCTTCAAGCCATGCGCGCTGCGAAGGAGCTGGAAACTCAGTACGGGCAGGTGCGCCTGTTGGCCGCTCGCAACCGCTTCCCTCTGTTCCTCGCAGTTTCGATTGCGATGTTCAATCAGCTTTCCGGAATCAACGCCATCCTGTATTATCTGAACGATATCTTCGCCCGTGCCGGCTTCAACCAGGTGTCGGGCGACGTACAGGCGGTTGCCATTGGCGCCACCAACTTGATTTTCACAGTGCTTGCCATGCTGGTCATCGACCGGGCGGGCCGCCGGATGCTCTTGACCATCGGCGCGGCGGCTACAGCAGCCTGCCTGGGCGGTGTGGCGGCCATATTTGGCACGGGCCGGCACGGGGATCTGCTGCTTTGGCTGCTGATCGGGTTCATCGCATCGTTCGCTTTTTCCCAGGGAGCAGTGATTTGGGTTTACATTAGCGAGGTTTTTCCGACGGCGGTACGATCACGCGGGCAGAGCCTGGGAAGTTCCACGCATTGGATCATGAACGCACTCATTTCCTGGGCCTTCCCGATTGTGGCGACCTACTCCAGGACGGCTCCCTTTGCGTTTTTCTCAGCAATGATGGTCCTGCAATTGATCGTGGTGCGGGTTTGGTACCCCGAAACAAAAGGCGTGTCGTTGGAGGAAATGGAGGAACGTCTGGTGAGTGGTTCGCTTCGCCGCGGCGTCAGGTAAGGCGCGATTAAAATCGATCGTGTGCGATGCCGAAACATAGAAAGATAGACTTATGTCTAATCCTCTCCCTTTCGGATTGACAGCGAAAGTGTTGACATTATCACTTGTCTCTGAGATGATGGGGGCGGCCGTTGATACCGGAATTCGACCCCGGCACTAGGGCGCTGCCTCCGGGAAATCATAAGGCAACGTTGGAGGAGATTGGCGAGCGCCTCGGTTTCACGCCCCGTCGTCAATGGTTGTTGAAGGGACTCCGCGCCGCCGTCGAGGCCTTTCGGGCGGCCGGTATTCAAGAGGTCTTTATCGACGGCAGCTTCTGTACGGAGAAGCCAGATCCCGCTGATATCGACGGCTATTGGGTGGAGCCCGACGAGGGCGTTTATGATCGGATCGATCCGTACTGGATCGACTTCGAATTGGAATTGGTTCCACTCGTGCGGAAGTGGAAGTGGCGCATGTGGAGAGACTACGGAGTTGAGTTCTTCATTCATCCCGCGATGCAAGCGACTCCGGATTTGGGATTTCCCGAATTCTTTCGGAAGGATCGGGACGGGCAACCGCGGGGCGTAATTCAGGTGATCAAGACTGGTCCATCATGATCAAGAGCGACGCGCAAAGAGAACGAACAGTGACCCAGATTGAGGGTTTTCGGCGAGCGCTCGCCAACGTGGCCCAGCAGAAGCCGGGCAAACGTTCCGCCGCGATCCGCGGGAGCTATGAGAGTATCATCCGGCAGCTCGAAAATGAGCTGCACGAATACGATCGGCTGAAGGCTGGTGAATTGGCTTTGCCGCTGGTGGAGCGGCTCGATCAGATCGCCCCGTTCGTCGTAAAAATCCGAATCGCCAAGGGCGTGTCACAGACGGAACTGGCCCGGCGACTGGGTGTGAGCAAGCAAGTCATCAGTCGGTATGAGGAGAGCGACTATCAGACGGTGGCGATTGTTCGACTGCAGGAAATCCTGGATGCGATTGGGATCAAGACAGTGGTTACCCTCAGCGGGTAACTGTTGGCCAAGCCACTGCGCCGAATTTATTCTTCAGTCTCCCGCTTGCATCACCGGGTGCAGTTCCTTGCGGGTTCCGCGCAAATTCCGCCACCACTGCAATGCTGCCGACATGTACGTGTATACCACTGGGGTCAGATAAAGAGTCATCAACTGTGAAAACGCCAGACCGCCCACTACCGCCATACCCAACGGCCGGCGCGACTCACCACCGGCGCCCCAACCCAATGCCACGGGGATGCCGCCCAAAAACGCTGCCATGGTCGTCATCATGATCGGGCGGAAGCGGATCATGCAGCCTTCATAGATCGCCTCCGCGGGCGATTTGCCCTCTTTCCGTTCGGCCTCCAGGGCGAAATCGATCTGCATAATGGCGTTCTTCTTCACAATCCCGCTGAGCATGATCAGCCCCACAAAGCTGTAGATGCTCAAATCGATCCTGAACAGCAAGAGCGTCAGCAGCGCCCCGAAGCCGGCCGACGGCAGCCCGGAAAGAATCGTCAGCGGATGGATGTAGCTTTCGTAGAGCACTCCGAGGACGATGTAAACCACCAGGATCGCGATCAGCAGCAGCAGCCCCATATTGCGCATGGAGTCCTGGAAGAGTTTGGCGGAGCCCTGAAAGGCGCCGGTGACCGCGGCCGGCAGAATCTCCTTGGCGGCGGCTTCGATCTCATCGGTGGCCGTGCCGAGCGCGATGCCTGGCTTGAGCCCGAACGATATGGTCACTGACGGCAACTGGCCCGTGTGGTTGATGCTGGTCGGACCGGCGTCCAGCCTCAGCTTCGCAATGGCGCTCAGCGGCACCATTTGTCCGGTGTTGGATTTGAGATACAGCAGTCTTAGCGAATCCTCGTGCTGCTGATATTGGGGCAGCAGTTCCAGTAACACGCGGTATTGGTTATCTGCTCCATAGATGGTGGAGACCAGTTGCGGGCCAAAGGCGTCATATAACATGCTGGCGATATTGTTCCAGTCCACGTTGAGCGCCGCCGCGCGGTCCCGGTCGACTTCAATTTCGATCTGCGGGTTCTTGATCTGCAGGTCGCTGATCACATCCACCAGTCCCGGCAACTGCGCCATGGCCTGTTCCATCCTAGGCGCTGCCCGGTACAGTTGATCCGTGTCCGGTCCGTATAGCGTGTAGTCGTAAGCCGCCGATGAGTTGCGTCCGCCAATCCGGATCGACTGCGGAATCTGCATTCCCACGCGCAGTCCGGGAATGTTCGAGATGCGCGGGCGAATCCGGTTGACGACATCCACCACCGTCGACTTTCGCTGGCGTCGCGGCTTGAGATTAACGCTGAGAAAACCGACATTCCCGCTGGCGCCTCCGCCTCCGGTACGCATGAAGAACGTCAGCACGTCCGGATCCTTGACTGTTATCTCGGCCACCATCTGCGAATACTTCAGGGTCTGGTAATAGGAGGTGCCCTGCGCCATCTGCATGTTGATGTTGAACTGATCCTGGTCGGTGTCGGGTATGAAGCCCTTGGGCACAGCGACGTAGAGATATCCGGTCACCCCGACCACCGCCACCAGGACCAACAGCATCACCGGCCGGTGCTTCAGTACCCAGCCGAGGCTGCTGCCGTACAGGTTTCGCGTCGCCAGGAAATTCCGCTCCACGATTCGGTAGAACACGCCATGCCCCTGCAGTTTGGGTTTGCGCAGAAACCGGCTGCACAGCATCGGCGTGAGCGTCACGGAAACAATGCCCGATATCAGGATGGCGGTGCAGATGGTAACCGCGAATTCGCGAAATAATCGTCCCAGGATTCCCGCCATGAACAGAATCGGAATGAAGACCGCGGCCAGCGAGAGCGTCATCGACACAATCGTGAAGCCGATCTCCCGCGACCCGTTCAGCGCCGCCACTGCCGGCTCTTCGCCTTTTTCCAGGTGACGGACGATGTTCTCCAGCATGACAATGGCATCGTCTACCACGAAGCCTACCGAGAGGATGAGCGCCATCATCGAAATGCTGTTCAGGGTAAAGCCAAGCAGGTACATCACCGAGAACGTGCCGACAATAGAAAACGGGAGTGCCATCGCCGGAATCACGGTGGCCGAAAGGTTGCGCAGGAACACGAAAATCACCAGGATCACCAGCGAGAGCGTGGCGATCATGGTGAACTGGATGTCCTGAAAGGCTTCGCGGATGTTCTGGGCCTTGTCGCCGCGGACCGTCAGCGTCACGCTCGGCGGCACCATCTGCTGAAAGTACGGCCCCAGCCGGCGGATGTCATCGATTACCCGGATGGTGTTGGTCCCGGGCTGACGATTCACCGCGATGATCAGGCAGTTTGTGCCCTTCATTCCGAACGTGTCGCCGTACATGTAGGCCATCTGCTTGTCGTCTTCGAGCCCGTCGATGACGTTGGCGACTTCGTCCAGGTGCACCGGCGCGCCATTGCGATAGGTCACGATCAGGGGCCGGTAATCTACGGCGCGCATGAGTTGCCCGTTGGCAAGGACGTTGTAGGCCTTCTGCCGGCCGAACAGGGTGCCGGTCGGCAAGTTCACGTTCCAGTTCTGGATGGCGTTCTGGATTTCATTCAGGCCGATGCTGCGGGAGGCCAGCTTGTTGGGATCCACCTGTACCCGCACGGCCCGCTTCGTGCCGCCGAAAATCTGCACTTGGGCCACGCCGGGAACCATGGAGATGCGCGAACCGATCCGGCGCTCGGCATACTCGTCCAGATCCGCCACCGACATGGTGGGCGAGGTGGCGGCAAAGAAGACGACCGGTTGATCGCCGGGGTTCTGTTTCTTGAAGGAGGGGGGAGTCGGCATCCCAGGAGGCAGCAGCGGCGTGGCCTCGGAGATGGCCGTTTCGACGTCCACGGAAGCGCCGTCGATATCGCGGCTCAAATTAAACTGCAGGGTGATACTCGTGTTCCCCTGGTTGCTTTGCGAGATCATCGAGTCCAGGCCCGCGATGGTGGTGAACTGGCGCTCCAGGACCGTCGCCACCGAAGAAGCCATCGTGTCCGGACTGGCGCCCGGAAGACCCGCCGAAACCTGGATGGTCGGATAGTCCACCTGCGGCATGTCGCTGACCGGCAGGGCGTGATATGCGATGACGCCGAACATCGCGATCGCCAGCATCAGCAGGCTGGTGGCGATGGGCCTTCGAATGAAAGTCTCGGAGACGTTCACGGCGCACTTTCTCTCCGATCGAAACCGGCCGCCAGCGTCATGCCGCAGGCTGCGAGCCGACTGTCAGAGAAACAGACTTGTTGACTGATTCTAGCTCAAAGGAAGGCTCAAGTCCCGAATCGCGCACCGGCTTCGACGGGCTCAGCGGGCCGCTTATTTCAACTTGTCGGCCACTTTCGCCAGCCCGGCATTCGCGCACACCGCATCCTTGTCACCGCCCGGCGCCCCGCTCACCGATACCGCGCCAAGCAGTTGATCCCCAACTTTGATCGGTACGCCGCCCATCGCATAGATGGTGCCCGCAGCCGGAGGCATCTGCCCCGGGACGGCGTTGGCAGGCGGAGCCGAGGCCCGCCCATAGGCCATCACGAAATTGGTCTTCATCCGACCGACTTCAACGGTCACGTTGTTCGATCCGTCGTCGCGTAGAAACGCCTTCAGCATGTTAGCGTGATCGACCACGGTGACGGACACCTTATATCCATCCGCACGGCACTTTGCCAGCGCCTCCTGCGCGATCTGTTGCGCGACTTCGAGCGTGAGGATTTTTTGGGTCGGAAGCTGTGCGCAGGCCGCCGCAGCCGTGGCCAAAGTCAAGACGACGATTCGGTTGAGTGACATGCCGGGGATTCTACCGGAATCGCCCAGGCCCGTCAATGGCGCGCCGCGGCCTTTTCTTCGGCGCGTGCGCCCGAGAGCGAGCCCGCCAGGCCGTAGTTGCCTTCGTGGCACGCGTACTCGAAAATCTTGTCATTCGTCTTGGTCATCGGATACCGCGCCGTCCAAGTCCTGGTGAACGACTCCGGATCGTCCACCGTGAATTCATACATCAGCGTGTCGGGGCCGGTGCGCCGGAAGCGCTCGATCAACTTCATGTGTTCACCGGAATCCTGGAACGCGGTCCGATCGGTGAAGTTGGTCGTTTCCACCAACAGCGTGTCGCCTTCCCAATGCCCGACCGAGTCTCCCGATATCAGGCGAATGTTGGAGGGAATATGCGGGCGTCCATCGGTGGGAATCACGCGAACGTCGTGGATCTGCTCGCTCAACAGCGCCACGTACCCGGGAGACTGCACGATCTGATAATTGGAGTTGTAGTTGGTGGGAATCATGGGTGGCCCGGCATTTCTCACCTGAATACAGCGCTCGGCCAATGACCGGTCCTCCGGACCATCGAACTCATGTCCGCGACTGGCAGCTCTGCGCGCGGCCACGATCTTCTGGGCCTGCGGCGTCAACGGCGGAACCCGCCCATCCGGCGGATCCACGATCATAGAGGTTCGCAGGTCCGGCGTGAGCTTCCCCCGGTCTCGCCAGAACTCGTTATATGCCCGGTTGACGTCGGCGTTGTCCCCGCCATCACGCCGATCCCCGTCCACGCGATTCAGTTCGGCTTTGGTGAACTCCTCGGCTTCCTGCAGGGTGAAAAACTCCTTCCCCGCGGCTTCCTTGGGCCTTTCGAAGGGTGTCAAAGTGGCGCTATTCCATACTCCTTGAAGGTCGGGTTTGCCATCCGGTGTGCGCGGCGGCGTCCAAGTCTTTCCCGTGGACGCGTTCTTCGTCGACTGCGCGTCTGCGCGGACCGGGGCCAACACAACCAGCGCGATCGACAGCGCCAGAACACTGATCACAGCGGAACAACGATAGCTCATGATGGCCTCCATGCGACCCGCTAAGGCCGGCCAACCGGCCACCCGCGGCGATTCCAATTCTATATTTGCCGATTTTCGAAGTCAAAGCCTTGACACCAGAACCACCAGAGCGCGGGTGCCGCCTTCTACTTCGGCAACTTCTTGGCCAGCCGCGGCGAATCCAGCGGGATGTATTCCTTCACGCCTGGCCGGCCCTTCACCGCGAGCCAGATGCTGGCGTCCGCGGCGTGGAAGTCGATCTGGAATTCGTAGAACGGGCAGCACCGGCGCCACACATCCAGCCATTCGGCCACGTCCATTAGCGACGCCTTCTGCGGGTCGACGTGGAACGCATACCCATCGCGCAGTTCACGCGAGGCAGTCATCGCCGAAGTCACATGCTCCGCTAGTTGCTCCAGTTGCTTGCGTTGCTGCGATGTGAGCGCCTTCCAATCGCAGGCGATGGGTGGAAGAGTCTTGGCCTGGAAAGCCCAGGCGGATGCCGCAAGAATCACAGTCAGAAGAAACGGCTTCGTGTTCATATGACGATCGTCCATCTTAAAGTCAACTTGAGGTCAAGTAAACTTATGGAGTGACAATCGGCAAGGTGGCGAAGGAATCGGGTTTTGCCGCTTCCGCGATCCGCTATTACGAGCAGGCCGGGCTGCTGCCGCGGCCCATCCGCGTGGGCGGCTGGAGGCAGTACGATCCGTCCATTTTGGAAAGGCTCGCCGTGCTGGAGCGCGCCAAGGCCTGCGGCTTTAGCCTGGCTGAAACGCGGCAGCTCTTTTATGGATTCCGCGAAGGCGCCCCGCCTTCCGAGCGGTGGCAGACGCTGGCGCGCCGGAAAATCGCCGAGCTGGAGGAACTGGAGCGCAAAATCGCCGCCACCAGGAAGCTGCTGCAGCGCTCTTGCTCGTGCAAGGACCTGGGCGAGTGCGGCCGGCGGATCTTCGCGAAGAAGCGGGCGGCCGGCAAAGTGACCGATGAAGTTTGAACGCACGAGTCCACATGCTCCGGCGTTTTCATCGCCTCGACTCATTTGACAACCGCTCCCTATGGTCACGGCTCAGAAACGGTCATAACGCGACGACGATGCACCTACAGAGCCGTGACCAGAGGGAGCGGTTCTTGTAAGCCGCCTATCTCCGCAGCGCCTTCTTCATCGATCTTTGATAAGATCACCAGCGCAGGAGAGAGTCAGCCATGAAGAGCTTGGTGCCCGCGATATTAATCGCCGGCTTTTGCGCCTCTGGCGCAAGCGCGCAGTCTAGTCTATTCGACAGATACGACGTGAAGATGACGGGCTGGGCTCAGTTGCCGGCCGGCACGCAATGGGGAGGCGAGACCTCATGGGTGGCCGCCGATGGCAAAGGGCAAGTCGTCGTTTTCGTGCGTAAGGCGCCCTATTTCCGGGTTTTTACGACCGATGGAAAATTCGTGCGATCGTGGGGCGACGACGGCCTGTTCAACCAGGCGCACAGCGCCTATTTCGACGGCGACGGAAACCTCTGGGCGACCGACTCGAATGACCATGTCGTCTACAAATTTGGCCCGGACGGAAGAGCACTCATGACATTAGGCAAGAAAGGCGTGGCGGGCGACAACAGCGCGCACGACACCTTCAATCGCCCCAATGCGGTCGCCTTCGCTCCCAACGGGGACATCTTCGTCTCGGATGGATATGTCAACTCGCGGGTTGTGCAGTTCTCCAAGGATGGAAAGTTCATCAGGATTATCGGTGGCGCTAAAGGAAACGCGCCCGGGCAACTGCAACTCCCGCACGGAGTCGCCATCGATTCGAAGGGGCGGGTACTGGTAAGTGACAGCGATAACAAGCGGATCTCGGTATTTGAAAAGGATGGCACGTTCGTCGAGACGTGGGCGGTTCCCTGCCGCGGCGGAATTGCGATCACGCCGGACGACACCGTCTATGTAAGCGATGTGAATACGGGAGCAGTCACCATTTTGAAGAACGGGAAGATCCTCGACGTAATCCATGTCGAGGGGAGGCCGCACGGGCTAGCCGTGGATCCAACCACGCTGGAAGTGTACACGACGTCTTCTGTGGCGACGAGCCCGAATGTTTCGAAGAGCGTCAGGAAGAAATCGGTGGCGCTTGCTAACGGAGAGGTGACGAGATGAAGAACCTAAGCATCCTGATATTGGCGCTGGCCACCGGCGCCGCCGGGCAGACGTCGACTAAGTGCTCGGACCTTAACAAGCTCCGGATTCCTGGCGTTAACCTGGTCATCACCAAGGCGGAAACCATCCCCGCCGCGGCCGCCGTGCCGTCCTACTGCCAGGCTGACGGCATGATCGATCAGCGCGCCGCCGCGGGCGGAAAAACATACGGCATCGGCTTCGCCATTGCGCTTCCGGACAACTGGAATAATCGCTTCCTGTTTCAGGGCGGCGGAGGATATAACGGAAGTGTTCGGCCGCCATTAGGCGGCGCAGCCGCCGGCGACAACCCCGGATTGGCGCGTGGATTTGCGGTGGTCTCCACAGACACCGGCCACAAGGGCGCCACCTTTGACACCAGCTATAACCAGGACCAGCAGGCGAGTCTCGATTTCGCGCAGGTCGCGGTCGGCCGCGTCACGGAAATCGCCAAACAGATCGTCGCTCAATACTACGGGCAACCTGCCAAGTTCTCTTACTTCGCCGGATGCTCCACGGGCGGGCGGGAAGCGATGCTGATGACGCAACGGTATCCCAGTTACTTCGATGGCGTGGTCTCCGGAGATCCTGCCATGCGCACCGGCTTTTCGCAGATTGGCAACAACTGGGCCGCGGTCGCGTACAACCAGATCGCTCCCAAGGATGACGCGGGAAGAGCGCAGCCCTACAAGGTCTTCTCCGACTCGGACAAGAAGCTGATTGTCAACGGTGTCCTGAGTGCTTGCGATGCCAAAGACGGGTTGAAGGACGGCATGGTCTTCAACACCCTGGCTTGCAAATTCGATCCGGCGGTGTTGACCTGCGCGGGCCCCAAGACCGACGCCTGTCTGACGGCGGAGCAGGTGGGCGCGATCAAGAAGGCTTTCGCCGGACCGAGAAATTCCAAAGGCGACCTGGTCTACCCCATGAACGCCTACGACGCAGGCATCGCCGGCTTGTTGCCGAGTTCCAAGCCGCCCGCCGCCGGGGCGCCCGTGCCACCGCTCGAAATCGACGTTGACCGGCGTCTCTTCAACCTCTTGGGAAACCCTTTGGAGGCGTTGACCGATAGCACCTGGACTAACCTGAGCAGCTTTTCCGGCCACGGTGGAAAGCTCCTGTTCTATCACGGCATGAGCGATCCGGCGTTCTCCGCGATGGATACTCTTGACTACTACCAGAAGATGAGCAAAGCGAACGGCGGAATGGATCAAGTGCAGAGCTGGAGCCGCCTGTATCTGGTCCCAGGCATGGCCCACTGCCGGGGAGGCGAGTTTGCGCTCGACCAGTTCGACCTGCTGGGCGCCGCGGTCGATTGGGTGGAAAAGGGCACGGCTCCAGATTCCGTCATCGCTACCGGGAAAGCATTTCCAGGGCGCAGCCGTCCGTTATGCGCCTTTCCCAAACACGCGCAGTACCTGGGTCAGGGCGATCCGGAAGACGCTAAGAATTTCGCCTGCCGCGAATGAACAACTGCGTGCCGGCGACAAGATCGCTAGCGCTACGTAACGCCGGCGGTCTTCGCCGCCGGTGCGGCTATTAGAACTCCAGGCTCGCGATGCCGGTGGCTTGGAACGTGTCGCCCATCGTTTGCAGCGTTTCCGCAGCGACTCCCAGGCCGGCGAAATGGCCGATCAAGTCAGGCACCGAGGCAAAGCGCAGGACAGGTGCGAACGTCGCCTGTGAGCCGCTCCCGTTCAGTTCCGTAGCCGTGATGACGTTGCCGTGTTTTGCGATAAGGAAGCGCCGCACCATTCCCCAATCCTATCATCACGGCTTGCGCTCGATGCCCCTCAAATGCCGCCACCCTCAAATGCCGCCGGACAAGATCTCGAATGGATAGCAAATCCGCATGACAGCCTGCTCCAGCACTTCGCTGCACAGCACATACTGGCCAGCCTCGAGCGCCATCGCCGGTGCGATTGAGAACATGCCTGCACCAGAGTCGGCCAGACGCAAGGGTTGCAGATCGTCGCTCCGGAAGACGTCGTCCTGGAAAAAATCGGCGCTCCACATACTTTTCTTCTTCAAGCGGAGATCGTTTGCGCCATCGTGCACGCGCAACCGCACCAACTCCCACTTGGCATCCGGGCTGAAACCCTGCACCAGTAGACTGGGCGTGCCTTCCGCGATGCGCACCTGGTGCATGGTGGGCTTAAGGGGGATGCGGTAGCCGGTCTGCAGGAAAAACGGCCACACCTTCCACTGCGGCGCCAGGGATGGCCAAAGCACGAAGCCACTGAGTTCGGTCACCGAATTCGCACTGCGATAAACGATAGTCCGTACCGCCGGCGGTTGCGCCGCCTCTGGCTGTCCGGCAGACACGGGGAGCGCCGCGAACAGCATTGCCACTAGCAACGATTCCATCCGCATCATAGGTCCTCCGTAGAATCGATTTTACCCGTTAATTCTGCGAAGCGGAGGATCGAGCTTCCCGGGTCATTTCCACCAAGACCACTCGGGCTTCGTCCTGGCTCCGAACCTCCCGCAGAAAGGCCACGCGGCGCCCATGAACCCTGTCGCCGGTTTTGAGCCGCAGATGGAAGCCCAGGCGGTCGACGGCCGTCATAGAAGCCTCAGCGGCATCTTCGCCCCCAAACCGGCGGGCGATCAAGAGCAGAGCATCGGGATGATCGGCATTCATGTGACCGATGATTTGCTGCGCGGATTCGGCCAGGGGATCGGGCCGGGCGCTGCTGTACTCCTCAGCCGTGACCCACCCCATCACGCCGAAACCGCCGATGAAATAGACACTCGATACTTCGAGCCGGTGATAAGCGAAGTCCGTGTACTCCTGCCAATATTTCGCGTTCTCATAGCGGGAAAGATACAGATCCCGAACTTCCGCCGCCGGCACTTCCGCGGCCGTGCCCAGCAGGGTGACACGCGCAGCCCCCAACGGATCGCCGGAGGAATCCGGTTGCGTGATCAGCAAGCTGGCGCGCGCGTCCTGGTGCAGATTTTGGGTGTGCATGGCCATGTTGCTGATGAAAAGGACCGGGCGGCCGAGATCGTCACTCGCATACGGCATGACAGAGCCGAATGGAAATCCCGCAAACTTCCGCGAATGCGTGGATAGGCTGCCGATCCGGCCGACGGAAGCGAGTGTGCGCGCGCGTTCCGCGAGGGATGGTTCAGGAACATCCGGAGTGGAAGGTCCGGAGCCGGCGTGTTGGCGGGTTGACACACCTTTATCGTAGCGAAGCCCGTCCGGCACAGCGGAAGGAAACGGCCACGTAATGGCCGTTTTGGCTCGTATGTTATTGACTCTGCGTGAAAAAACGGCCACGTTGTGGCCTTTCTGCAACGAATGAGAACTCGGCCACGGAAAGGCCACTGGATGGAAGGACACGGAGTCGATCCCGACGTCGGCCAAAAGGAGAATGCAAATGAATCGATCAAAGCGGCTCTTGATGTGCGTGCCATTTTTGGGGCTGGGCTTGTTTGCTCCGCCATCGTCGCTGGCGCAAGGCCCGTTCGAAGGTACCTGGCGCATCAACCTGGATCAATCGAAACCGGTGCACAAATCTCTGGTTATTTCCATGAACAACGGCTTCTATGACTGTTTGAGTTGCAGCCCACAAATCCACATAAAGGCCGATGGAACAGATCAGCCCCTACCCGGGCAGACGAATGCCGCAATGAATATACGTGAAATTGACCCACAGACCGTTGCATTTGTGGCTCACGTGGGCGGCAAGGTGGTAAACGACTTTACGCGGACAGTATCGAAAGACGGAAACACGCTTACGGAAAAAGGTAACGAGTATCAGAGCGATCGGGCAATGAGCTTTGAAGATACATTCACGCGGGTCGGAAAGGCGCCTGCGGGAGCGAGTCGGATTTCGGGTTCGTGGCGAAGGGACAAGGCTAAGGCAGGCGAAAGTGGCCTCATTACTACCTACGAGACCACCGGCGGCGATCTGAGTATGTCTACGCCCACAGGCCAGAGCTACACAGCTAAACTGGATGGCAAAGACTACCCGGTCAAGGGATCCTATGAGTACAACACTGTGTCTCTAAAACGCGTTAATGAACGGAACATTGAGGAAACGGTCAAGCTTGATGGGAAGGTAATCGGAGTGTCGAAAATGACGGTCGCGCCCGATGGGAAGAAAATGACGGTGATCACGACGGCTGAGCACGACGGTGGAACCTCTGTGTTCGTCGCCGAGAAGCAGTAGCGGCTTGTTTTGGCAGGACATGCCGATGCCTAAACGCCGGGCACCGGCATCAGGAAACGGGCGCCGTCCGGGGATACATCCCAGAACACGACTCCGGATGGCGCCTTGAACAAGGGTTTGGGGACTCCGGCCTGAAATGTGGCGCCGGTCTTCACTTCCATGGCCGTCACGGTTCCATCCGGAGTGAAGTAGAAGATCTCCTTGCCATCCCCTCGCCAAAGCGGAGTTCGGCCGCCACCGCTGGTCACAACTACCGGGTTGCCCGCGGAGCCCGTGGCGGGATCGAACGGCCGCACGGAAACTTCGTTCATTCCAGATTCGTTCGAGGTGTAGGCAATCCAGCGCCCGTCGGGTGAGAATCTGCCGGTGATGCTGTTGAACTGCGGATCGACCAGCGGTATAGCTTTGCGGTCCGCCTCTCCGGCTACTGTCAGCAGGCGTAGGTGGGTAGGCTGCCCGAGGCTGTAGTAGAGCAGATACCGCCCATCGTGCGACCAACTGGTGGGGCCTTTGCCTTCGCTCGATTGGTACAACAACTTCTCTTCTCCGGCGCCGTTCGCAGCCTTCTCGTACAGGTCGTATACTCCGCCGCGATTGGATGTGAAGATGATGCGGCTTCCGTCCGGCGACCAGATGGGGAAGGCTTCCCAGCCGGGATCCGAAGTGAATCGAGTGGTGGCGCCGGTGGCGACTTCCAGCAGCCAGATGTCTCGATTCATGGTCTGCGGATCGGTGCGCTCAACGGCGATTCGCTTTCCATCGGGTGATACGGTCAGGGTGCGATAAAGACCCGGCTCGCCGATGGTGCCAACCGCTTTGCCTTGCCGATCGAACCAGGTCAGGCGGCCTTCCACGCCACCCTTGGGAGCCGGCCTGCCGGTTTGTCCCGCTGGTATTTGTGCGGCGGCGATGAAAAGACCAAAACCGATGACCGCCGCCAGAACCGTACTGAGAATTCCTCTTCGCGCCATGCCGCTCCTTAAACAGGAGTGAGTCTACTCTGCGCTCGAAACGAATGTCAACGGTGGGGCATGCTTTAGCTTGCCTAGCCTTGGCGGAAGACTTGAGGGCAAGCTAAAGCATGCCCCACCAAGGGCTTGACGCGGGCAGCCGGGCATGATGGAATACAGCGAAGTGGGAGGCACACGCATGCGCCGGAAGAATCTGTTAATGCTGGTGTCCATCGGGTTGCTGGTCGGCATGGGTGCGGGGACTGCATTCGGCGCCGATGCCCGGCTAACGGACCCCGACGGCACCACCGCTTTGCACTGGGCGGTTCGGCATGACGATCTCGCCACGGCGAAATCGCTCATCAAAGACGGCGCGGACGTGAAGGCCGCGAACCGCTACGGCGTCACTCCTATGGCTCTCGCGGCGATGAACGGAAACGCCGCCATGATCCGTGCGCTCTTAGATGCGGGGGCCGATCCGAACAGCGCCAACCTTGGCGGGGAAACCGCGCTTATGACGGCGGCCCGGACCGGCAAAGTCGATGCTGTCACTTTGCTTCTCGATCGGGGAGCCAACGTCAACGCGAAAGACACAGTCCACGCGCAGACGGCTCTGATGTGGGCTGTGATCGAGAATCACACTGACGTGGTGAACCTGCTGCTCGCGCGGAGCGCCGACATCAACGCCCACACCAACGTCACGTTGCCTAAAGGAGAATATGTGCCCGCCCGCGCCGGCGGGGCGTCCGGGAACGGGATCATCCGGCAGCGCGCCTTACCTACAGCCGATGGCGGGGTGACACCGCTGCTTTTTGCGGTTCGCGACGGCAACGGCGAAATGATGCGGCTACTGCTCGATCGCGGCGCCGATATCAACTTGTCGTCTGGCAATCGGACTTCGCCCTTGTTGATCGCCCTGCTCAACGGGCAGGTGGGTATTGCGGCGGAGTTGCTGCAACGGGGCGCCGACCCGAATGCAACTGATGCCTATAAACGCGCGGCCCTCTACGCGGCCATCGATCTGCGTAACTTCAACCATGAAAAGTACGGCGACCTTCCGACTGACGGACGCGATCCACTGCCGCTGATCAAGGCTCTGCTCCAGAAGAGGGCCGATCCCAACTTAAGAACCGACACGGTTCCGGTGCACGGGCTGATGCAATTCGATGCCTCCTGGGTGAACTTCGACGGGCAAACGCCGTTCGTGCGTGCCGCCCTTTCCGGCGACATCGAAGTGATGCGGTTGCTGCTCGAAAATGGCGCCGATCCGAATATCGCCACCACCCAGGGGACCACCGCGCTGATGGCCGCGTCCGGCATCAACTGGATCCCCGGCCAAACCTACAGCCACAATGAGGACGAGTATGTGGAGGCGGTCAAGCTATGCCTGGAGCGCGGCGCTGACGTCAACGCTTCCAACTCGCTGGGCCTCACGTCCATGCACGGCGCGGCCAATCGCGGATGGGTATCGGTGATCCAGATTTTGGCCGATCACGGCGCCAAGCTGGATGTGAAGGATAACGCCGGACGAACGCCCATGATTTTCGCCCAAGGTATCTTTCTGGCCGTGCGGCCGCCCGAGGCGAAGCCCAAAGCCATGGCGTTGTTGAAGCAGTTGATGGGTGCGGAGCCGGTAGCCCAGCGATGAGCCTGGCAATCGAATCGGTAGGGCGGACCCCCGGTCCGCACGGGTCCCCCGGACCCGTTCCTGGCTTGGCGAGCCATGCCTGTCGAAACTCAAGCAGGTCGGCCGGGGGGCCGACCGCGGACCGGGGGTCCGCCCTACCAGGAATCGCTGCCCTGGTGTTTGTGTGGGGCACGCTCGCATGGGGCCAAGCGGCCGGACAGCAGCCCCTGCTCAATCAGTATTGCGTCACCTGTCACAACGAGAAGCTGAAAACCGGCGGCCTGGAACTCGACAAGCTGGACCTCAACCACGTCGGCGCGAACGCGGAAATCTGGGAGAAAGTGGTGCGCAAGGTGCGGGCCGGCATGATGCCGCCGGCGGGCGCGCGCCGGCCGGACCGCAAGGCTCTGGATGCGTTTGCCAGCGCTGTGGAAGGGGGCCTGGATCACGCCGCCGCGGCCAATCCCAACCCGGGCCGGACGCCGCTGCATCGCATGAATCGCGGCGAGTACGCCAACGCTATCCGCGACCTGCTGGCGGTGGAAGTGGACCCTACCACTCTGCTGCCCGCCGACGATTCCAGCAACGGTTTCGACAACATCGCCGACGTCCTGGGCGTGTCGCCGGCACTGCTGGAACGTTACGTTTCCGCGGCTGCCAAGATCAGCCGGCTGGCGGTGGGCGATCCGGAGACCGCGCCGCTGGACGTCACTTACACAGTGAAAGGCGACCTGACCCAAACCGTGACCGAGGATGGTCTGCCGCTGGGAACGCGCGGCGGCACGGTGATTCGGCACAATTTTCCGCTGGATGGCGAATACCTGATCAAGCTGTCGTTGGCGAAGCTCAGCTTTGGCCAGGTGTTCGGCGAGGGGGCCGAAGGCCAGGAGCTTGAAGTTACCTTCAATGGCCAGCGAGTGAAGTTGTACAAGCTCGACGACGTGCCCATGTTCTTCATGCGCGAAACCCCAGGTTCCCATCCGCCGGGGGAGCCACCCACCGATCCGCAGGAAGAGCGCGTGAAGATGAGTCAGGACATTCACCTGGAATTCCGGCTAAACGTGAAGGCTGGGCCGCAGACCATCGGCGTTGCCTTCCTGCAGAAGAGCTATGAGGCTATCGAAGATCTGGTCCATCGCCCCGCAGCCAGCACTTTCGATTCGTTCATCGGCATGCAGTACGGGTACACCACGATGCCGCACCTGGCGCGGGTCGATATCACCGGCCCCTACAAGGCGACTGGCCCGGGCGACACGCCCAGCCGCCGGCGCATCTTTGTGTGCCACCCCGGCGCGGCGGCGGACGAGATTCCGTGCGCCCGCCAGATCGTCTCCAACCTGGTTCGCCGTGCGTTTCGCCGCGCTCCCGGGGACGCCGATTTCGAATCTCTGCTGAGCTTCTATCAGCAGGAGCGGACGAAGACGGGGAGCTTCGAAGCCGGAATCGAAATGGCCCTGCGCCGCATTCTGGCCGACCCCGAATTCGTCTTCCGGTTCGAGCCGCCGCCCGCCGCCGTTCCGCCCAATGGGCAGTATCGAATCAGCGACACGGAGCTGGCCTCGCGCCTGTCGTTTTTCCTGTGGTCCAGCATACCCGACGATGAACTGTTGAAGCTGGCGATTCAGGGCAAGCTGCACGAACCGGCGATCCTTGAGATGCAGACGCGCCGGATGCTGGCGGATCCGCGGGCGCGGGCGCTGGTGACCAGCTTCGCGGGCCAGTGGCTCTATCTTCGGGAGTTGAAGAATGCCAATCCCGATGCACGCGAGTTTCCCGATTTCGACGATAATTTGCGCCAGGCGTTTCAGCGGGAGACCGAAATGCTGTTTGAAAGCGTCTTGCGCGAGGACCGGTCCGTATTGGATCTTCTGGATGCCGACTATACGTTCGTGAACGAGCGGCTGGCCAAGAATTATGGCATCGCCAACGTTTACGGTCCGGATTTCCGGCGCGTTCCCGTTCCGAACGATGCCCGCCGCGGTCTGCTGGGACAAGGCAGCATGCTGCTGGTGACTTCCAACGCCAATCGCACTTCTCCAGTGCAACGCGGCAAGTGGATTCTGGAGAACCTTCTGGGCAGCCCGCCTCCCCTGCCCCCACCCAACGTTCCGCCGCTCAAAGAAAACACCTCGGGCGCTGCCGTCGCCTCCGTTCGCGAGCGCATGGAAGAGCACCGCGCCAATCCGGTGTGCGCAGGGTGTCATAAAATCATGGACCCCATCGGGCTCTCGCTGGAGAATTTCGATGGCGTCGGCCAATGGCGTACCGTGGATTCGGGGTTCCCGATCGATGCCTCCGGCCAACTGGTGGATGGCACGCCGTTGAACGGGCCCGCCAGCTTGCGAAAAGCCCTGCTGGACCGTCCCGAGGCGTTTGTCGGCGCCATGACGGAAAAATTGCTGATGTATGGAGTGGGCCGCGAAACGAAGTATTACGACATGCCGGTGGTTCGCGCCATCATGCGGGAAGCCGCTTCGGATCGCTACCGGTTGTCCGAGCTGGTGTTGGGAATCGTGAAGAGCGCGCCGTTTCAAATGCGAGTAAAAGAGGCGCCGGAAGTTGCAGTAAACAGCCGAAAGGCGGATTGAGAGTCGAGCCATGACGTTCATCACCAAAAAACATTTGCATCGGCGCACGTTTTTGCGCGGCATGGGAGTTACGCTGGCTCTGCCGCTGCTGGACTCGATGGTTCCCGCGCAGACGCCCCTGGGCAAAACTGCGGCGGCCCCCAAGAGCCGGTTCTGCGGTATCTATGTCCCGCACGGCGCCACCATGGACAAATGGACTCCCGCACAGGAAGGTTCCGGCTTCGAGTTCACAGAAAGTCTGAAGCCCCTGGAAAAATTGCGCGACCGAGTTTGCGTGGTGAGCAACCTGGCGCATCCGCAGGCCAGCGGCGTTGGCTCGGACGCCGGCGCGGATCACGCCCGTTCGGCCGCGGTCTTCCTGAGCGGCGCGCACCCCGAAAAAGGTTCCGTGCACGCGGGCATGACTCTGGACCAGGTGCTGGCCGAGCACATCGGCCAGGACACGCCGCTGCCATCCATCGAGCTGGCCCTGGAGGAAGTCGGTTTGAATTGCGGCTCGGGCTACGGTTGCGCTTACTACAACACCATCTCATGGCGCACGCCGACGCTGCCGCTGCCTATGGAGAACAGCCCTCAGGTAGTCTTCGAGCGGTTGTTCGGCGATGGCACTAACTCGGAGCAGCGCCTGACGCGGAAAAAGCAGGACGGCAGCATACTCGATTCCGTCACCGAAAAGGCAGCGCGGCTACAGGGCAAGCTCGATCCGAGCGACCGCGTCCGCCTCAGCGAGTATCTCGACGACATCCGCGAAATCGAGCGCCGCATCCAGAAAGCCGCTCAGCAGTCCGCCGGCGATTTGAACATTCCGGAAGCACCCGTGGGGATTCCCGAGGCCTTCGAGGATCACATCAAGCTCATGTTCGATTTGCAGGTGCTCGCCTATCGCGCCGAGATTACCCGCATTTCGACTATGATGTACGCGCGCGATACCAGCGGCGCTACGTTTCCGGTGAGCGGCGTACGCGACGGATTCCACACCGCGTCGCACCACTCCAACGTGCGCGCCCGCATGGACACGTTCGCGCTCATCAACCGATACCACGTGCAGATGCTGGCCTACTTCCTGGATAAGCTGCACGCCACGCCGGATGGCGACGGCAATCTGCTGGACCATTCGACGGTGCTCTACGGCAGCAGCATGAGCAACGGCAACCAGCACGATCACGACCCGCTGCCCATCGTGGTGGCGGGCGGCGCGTCTGGCCAGTTGAAAGGCGGCCGGCACCTGGCGTTTCCGGCGCACACGCCCATGTCGAACTTGATGCTGGCGCTGATGGACAAGCTGGGGGTGCACCAGGATAGGTTCGGGGATAGCACGGGGAAACTCGAAATCTGAGGCGTTTGCAGCATTGAAATTTGGTCGCCTGAGGCACGATTGCTCTGGTACGCAGCGCAGCTAACGCGTTTCTCACTGGGTTGGTGTAGCATGCTTTTAATGGACCATACCCACAAGCAGAGCGTTGCTTGGGCGCGGTTCGAAGCATGGCGAAGTCATCCGCCCCATTGGTGGGATGAAGGAGCCGTGGCGCAATTCCATGGGATTGTTGCTGCGCTCGAAGAAGCCTATGGGGTAGACTTGTCCTCATTCCGGATTCCGGATGCTGAAGTGAAGCCACGCATTGTTGGAGTATCTCGTGCCCCGCGTTCGGGACGATTTCCGGCCCGTAAAGAAATGTCGGATAAGCGGTATTGCGATGAGCAGTTTGCTCTGCGACAGATGGAGGGCATTGTGTTCTATTTTCAAAGCCTCCAACCGTCGCCCGAACCCAAGAAGGTCGGATTTTAGGGAGGCGTGACGAGTGCGCAAAGTGGCGCTCATTGTTGCATTGACATTGCCGCTTGCAACTCCTGTTCTCGGCGCAACAAAACTTAATTTCCAGATGGGCAAGCTGGTAAGCGTCACCGAGGACGAGATACTTGCTAAAGGCACTTCATATCGATGGGCTATCTTCACCGTACAAATCGGTGATTTGGTCTACACCGCCAGAGGAGGGCGCATCCGCCGCCGTTCTGGTGACGTGGGCCAAGGACTTATCATCGGTGACGCCGTCCAAGCTGCCATCGACGGCAATGAATATTTGATATTGCTGAAGCCCGACGGTAAGGAGTTGAAGGCAAAGATTATCAAGCGGGCGCGAGCGCAGTAGTTTTCTGTACGACGCGCGCGCCCACCTTTGGGGGCTCTCGCGGCAGTTGGTCCAGAGGTTTTTCTGCTGCGCGGCTCGCCTCGTTAGTTGCTCGGCCTTCATGCCGCATCCCAAGGATTGAGCAAGACGACACCAAGACCGGCGAAATCCTTTACGTTCCGCGTCACGATGGTGAGATCGTGTTCCAGAGCGGTCGCGGCGATGAAACCATCCACCACCTTAAGCGGCCTACCTCTCAACTGGCACTCCCCGGCGAGTGTACCCCAGCGTTCGGCAATGGCTTCGTTCACCGAGAGGATTCGGCCTTGAAACCAGGGCCGCAATGTTTCATCGAGCCACTGTTGCAGTTGTCTCCGGCGGTTACTTTCTGGGAGAACGGTAACGCCCTTCAGAATCTCGCCAAGGGAAACCACGCTGAGATACAACTGGTCATCATCGGCGGCGTCAAGCCATTCGGACACGCTCGGTTGAGGACGGGGGCGGGTCATCTCCGAAGGGATGTTCGTATCGAGGAGAAACCCCGTCATAGTTCGATGGCGCGGCCAGCATCAGGGTCCCTTTCGAAATCGAGGTCGAGACCCCTGAACGGGGACTCGGCAAATAATTCCACCAGGCTTTTTCTGCCCGCGGGCCGCTGGCGTTTAGGCTGGGCAGTCTGATTTTGCGATTCGGATGTTCCCGGTTGCGCCGGGGGAAGACGGACCGCTTCTTCGAGCAAACTGGCGGCATAAGCATCGATCCCCATGCCATTCTCAGCGGCCTTACGGGCAAGTTCAGCCTGAACCTCGGGTCTGATATCAACGGTGATCGTCATGCGGGCCTTTTTCCCTGCTGCCCTCACCCTACCCCGCGGATCGTCGCGGCGTCAACTGGATAGGCGGACATAACCTCGCTACGCCCTTCAATGTAGCCACTACTTCCTCCCAAACACCAAAAACCACTTCGTGCCCGGGAACAGATCCGGATGTTCCTCCACAAGCTTAAAGCCGGCATCCGACATCCACTGCAGGATCTCTTCGCGCCCCACCAGCAACTCCGGCTGCTTCCGGTGCGGCGTATTCGGATCGTCCTTGTTCATCTCGATGATGGCGATCCGCCCGTTCGCTTTCACGTACGTGCCCAGCGCTTTCAGATACGCGGCGCGGTGCTGGATATGGTGCAGCACATCGTTGATGAAAGCCAGGTCGACGTCCCGTGCCGGCAGCTTGGGATCGTCGAACTCACCCAGTACGGTTTGAATGTTGCGAATATTCTCTTCCTTGTCCCGCTTATTGATGAAGTCCAGCAGGTCCTGCTGAATATCCACCGCGTACACCTTCCCCGCGGGGGCCACAGCCTTCGCCAGGGGCCTTGAGAAAAGCCCCGATCCGGCGCCAATGTCGGCCACTACCATTCCGGGCTTCAAGGACAGCTTGGCGAGCACCTCATCAATCTTCTGAGTGGCCACCCGTTGCGGCCCCTCTAACGTGGTCACCCACTCTTCCGCTTTCCGCGGCGCCAGTTGCGCCCGAACCTCGATCACGCTGCCGGCCAACATAACGCCGAGCAGGCACCACATCGCGGGATGATTTTTTCGAAACACGTAGACTCCTGTTTCCAAGTCTCTTAACCGCTCCCTCTGGTCACGGCTCTGTACCGCCAACTCAACCGATCATTACTTTTCGCGGAAACTGCGAGTTGTCCTGCAAGAACGTCTTCTTCCGCTTCAACTCGGCCGCCGTCGGCTGTACCATACCCTCCGCGTCGGTGACGCGCGAAACCAGCGTATGCTCGCCCGGCGCAGCACCCTCCCAGCGATAGGTGAACAGCTTCCAAGAATACCGCGTGTTGGTGGCAGCCAGCGTGGCCTTCTGCCACGGCCCGTTGTCGATCTGCACTTCGACCGACTTCAGCGGCGTCCCGTCGTTGAGCACAAACCCGAGAATCTGATGCGCGCCGTCCTTCTTCCGCACGCGTGCGATCACCGACTTCAAGTGCATCCTGGTGATCTCGGCCTCGATCCACTGCGTCCCCGGATCGTTGTCCTCGCCTGTGCCGCCCACACCCACGACCGAGCGGTACCAGCGCGCCTGGTAATTCCCCAAATAGCGGTCTTCCTGCAAATGCACCTCAGCAACCCACTTGACGTTGGCCACGCCGTACCAGCCCGGCATGATCAGACGCACCGGGAACCCCTGTTCACGGGTCAATGGATCACCGTTCAGCGCATAGGCCAGCAGCGGTTCCGGCTTCATCGCGTTCTCCAGCGTGATGCTCCGTCCGAACTGCTGTTCCACCTTATAAGTCTGCTGCCGGAACACGACATCCTGCGGTCCCCGGTCCGTGCCAAAAAAGACCACCTCGCGCGCCTTGGGATGCACGCCCGCACGCTTCAATACCTCGCGCAACGGTACGCCCTTAAAGCGTCCGCACGAAGACATCCCCTCGATAGCGCGCGGGCTATTGCCGGAACATTCGTAACCCGCGGCCAGTTCGGTGGAGTGCATCCCCTGCAGATCGGCCAGCGTGAACTCGGTGGGCTTGTTGACCAGGCCCGTCAATTTCAGCCGGTAAGCGGTGGCGTCGATCTGGGGCCGATCCATGTGTTGCATGGCGAAGAACTGGTCCTTCGGCGTAAGCGGGCCGTCGATCTTACGGATATCGAGCATACGGACCGGGGCGCTCGGGTTGTTGGGATTGAAGGTGGACGGAATGTCGGTGAAGGGCACGTCCGCCTCATTCTCCGCCAGCGCGGGCGTAGCCCATTCGGGCACCAATGCAAGTAAGCTCGCGGCTGCAAACCCAGTTTTCAGAGTCTGCCTGCGGGTTATCGGTTCCGTCATAATTCACCTCGCGATCTGGATTCCGCCCCTGATTTTATTACATTTGCTGTGGAGCACGGCCATGCCCTGCGCTGGAGTTTGGCCCTCTTCGATTCCAGCAGCGGCACCGGCGGCGAAGACCGCCGCCGTTACGTAGCGCTGGCGATCTTGTCGCCGGCAGCGCATGGCGCGACCCAATCAGGGCCATTCCCTGCGGCCGAGTTTTTCAGCGGGCCAACGCGTAACTTATTGAAAACGCAATTTGCGTGGAAAGGCCCGCTGGCCACGTTATCCTATGCATCGCGCAAAAAGCCGCCCATGATCGCTATAATGTGGGTGTCGCGGAGAGGTGGCAGAGTGGTCGATTGCGGCGGTCTCGAAAACCGTTGAACCTTTACGGGTTCCGGGAGTTCGAATCTCCCCCTCTCCGCCAGTTTTTTTTGCTTCAGCCCCAGCCCCCGCTCCCTTACGGTCGCGGTTCGGTAACGGTCACGCGCCGCCGGCCGGCCCCTTCGCTTTTGCTCCAAAGAGGCGTACAATTCAGGTAACTGGAGGTTTATATGCCGCTTTTAGAAAAGTTGCGCGTATTCCTCGATGAGAACCACGCCGAATACACGCACACCGTTCACGCGATCGCTTATACGGCCCGCGAGGTCGCTTTAGCCGAGCACCTGCCCGCACGGGAGGTGGCGAAGACCGTTGTCGTTCATGGCGATGACGGCTATCACATGCTGGTGCTTCCCTCCAGCAAGCTGGTGGACTTCCAAGAGGTACGGATTGCCCTGGGGCTGAGCCACGCGCGTATGGTTCCCGAGACGGAACTGAACCGCCTGTTTCCGGATTGCGAACTGGGCGCCATGCCACCGGTGGGGAACCTCTATGGAATGGCGGTGTATCTCGACAGCACGCTGGCTGCCGAGGACGTAATCACTTTCAACGCCGGCACGCACCGCGACGTGGTTCACATGCGCACCGCGGAATTCCGCAGGCTGGTCCGCCCCACGATCGTTTCGCTGGCGCGCGAAGCGGCCGCCTGGCACTGAGGAGTCGAATCACTTCTGCAGGAAGAAGTTGCCGACCAGCATCGCGTCGATGCCCGATGAATAAAAGCTCCGGACGGCATCGCGCGGGTTGCAGACCATCGGCTCGCCAAACAGGTTGAACGAGGTATTGTAGAGGACCGGCAGCCCCGTAGCTTTTCCGGCGGCATGCAGCAACTTCCAGTAGAGCGGATTCTCCGCACGGTCCACCGCGTGTACGCGCACCAGGTCTCCAGCCAGAATGGCCGCGGCAAATTTTCCGCTATGCTCCGGCTTCACACGGCCCACCGTGGAGAGGAAACGCGCGTTGGCGCCGACCTCGAAATAGTCCCCGCAGACCTCCGCCGGGACTGACGCCGCGAACTTGCGGAACGGCTCCCGATGCTTAATATACGCGTTCAGGTTCTCCGCCGAGTACGGGTCCAGCGGCGACGCCAGAATACTGCGATTCCCCAGGGCCCGCGCGCCGAACTCCATACGCCCTTGCATCCACGCCAAAATCTTGTTCTCGTTTAGCTGCGCCACGGCGGTGTCAATCACTTCGTCGGTTGTAAGGAAGTATCGAAACCGCAGCTTGCAATTCTCCAGCACCTGTTTGATTTCGGCCGCGGTGAACGAAGGACCGAGGCAGATCGTTTCCAGTCGCACCCGCTTGGACTGCCGGTAAACCGAATGCCAGGTTTCGAGCACCGCGCCGATCGCTGTTCCCGCATTCCCCGCCGCCGGTTGCACGAAGACATTTTGATAACCGGAGCGGTGTTCCAGCGCCGACACCAGCAACGCGTTCAAGCCCAGTCCGCCCGCCAGGCAGAGGTTGCGTCCCTCGCAAGCCATGCGGATGACGGCCGTCTCAATCGCCTTTTGGATACCCGCCGCCACGTGCGGCCGCATCGGTTCGGGAATCCGCTCGCCGTCTTCGAGGCCCAGCCGCTCGTAAAATCGGCTGCCGAATCCTCCGTGCTTCAGCCGTTCGGTGCTGAAAAACGAACGATCCAGGCGCGGGCCGGCATCGGAGAGGTTGAGCACTTCTAAGAACAGCTCTTCGTAACGGTCGTCGCCCGTCACCGAGAGCCACTGCACCTTGTGCTCATCCAGATCGGCATCGAAGCCCAGCAATTCGGTGACGCGGCCGTAGAGATCGCCCAGAGAATCGGGGTAGTACTGCTCCTGCTCCACCGTCATCTGCGTGCCGCGCGCGTGCCAGCGGGCGCCGCAGCGGAAATCGCCGGCGCGGTCCAGCGTCAATACGGTGGCTTCCTCGAACGGCGATGGATAGTAAGCCGACGCGGCGTGTGCCAGGTGATGCTCCAGCACCACGATGCGGCTGTTGGGAAAACGCGCGCGCAGTTTGAGATGAAAACCGGACTCGGGCACCGGCCGAACTACCGCGACCGCATCCACCTGCTCGGGCGAAGCGCCCGCCAATTCCAGGCAACCGGCGATGGAGCGCTCCGGCAGATCGGCTTGGCCTCCCCACTGCGACCGGCGCGCCAGTTTGGCCTCTTCCATGGCGGCCACCAGTTCGCCGTCTTTCAGAAGGGCGCTGGCGGCGCCGCCCGCCAGACCGCCGATTCCCAGGATGATCATCCGCCTACTGCCCGCCCTTTTCGCGCTTTTCGATCTTGGCGAGGGCGTCCCGCAACCCTACCGTGCGGTTGAACACCAGGTGGTCCGCGGTCGCGTCCGCATCCGCGCAGAAATAGCCCAGGCGCTCGAACTGGTAGCGGCTGAGCGCACTCGCGCTCGCCAGAAAGGGCTCGACTTTCGCGTGCGGCACCACTTCGAGAGAATGCGGATTGAGGTTGGCCGTGAAATCCTGGCCCTCCTCCACGCGATTCGGATCTTCCACTGCAAACAGGTTTTCGTATAGCCGCACTTCGGCGTCCAGCGCATGCGCGGCCGAGACCCAATGAATGGTCGATTTCACTTTGCGCCCATCGGGAGCATTGCCGCCGCGCGTAGCAGGGTCGTAAGTGCAATGCACCTCCACCACTTCGCCGGTGGTTCCGTCCTTCACCACGCCCGTGCAAGTGATGAAGTAGCCGTAGCGCAGACGGACCTCCTTGCCTGGCGACAGCCGGAAATAATGCTTCGGAGGATCTTCGCGGAAATCGTCCTGCTCGATGTACAACACCCGTGAAAATGGCACGCGGCGTGTACCCATGGAAATGTCCTCTGGATTGTTGACCGCCTCCATCTCTTCGGTTTGGCCCTCCGGATAGTTATCGACCACCACGCGCAGGGGACGTAGAACCGCCATCACGCGCTGCACCCGCTTATTGAGATCTTCGCGAACGAAGTGTTCGAGCATGGCCAGCTCGATCGTCCCATTCGTCTTCGAAACCCCAATGGCCGCGCAGAAATTGCGGATGGCTTCCGGCGTGTAACCCCGGCGCCTGATGCCGGCCAGAGTGGGCATGCGCGGATCGTCCCAGCCGCTCACGCGTCCCTCTTCAACCAGGGTTAGCAGCTTGCGCTTGCTGAGCAACGTATAAGTGAGGTTCAGCCGGTCGAATTCGATCTGTTGCGGATGATAAATGCCGAGCTGCTCCACGTACCAGTCGTAGAGCGGCCGATGGTCCTCAAACTCCAGCGTGCAAATCGAATGCGTGATGTGTTCGATCGAATCCGATTGCCCGTGCGTGAAATCGTACATCGGGTAGATGCACCATTTGTCGCCGGTGCGGTGGTGCTCGGCGTGGAGGATGCGGTACATCACGGGATCGCGCATGTTCAAGTTGGGCGACGCCATGTCGATCTTCGAACGCAGCGTGCGCGTGCCGTCCGGAAACTCACCCGCGCACATCCTTTCGAACAGCTCCAGGTTCTCTTCCACGGAACGGTTGCGGTAGGGGCTCTCTTTCCCCGGTTCCGTTAGAGTGCCGCGGTACTTGCGCATCTCTTCCGCGCTCAAATCGCACACGTACGCTTTGCCGGCTTTGGTGAGCTGAACCGCCCACTCATACAACTTGTCGAAATAATCGGACGCGTAAAATAACCGGCCTTCCCAATCGAAGCCCAGCCAGCGCACCGTGTCCATGATCGAATCGACGTACTCGGTATCTTCCTTCGAGGGGTTGGTGTCGTCGAAGCGCAGGTTGCACTTGCCGCCGAACTCGGCAGCGAGGCCGAAATTCAGGCAGATCGACTTGGCATGCCCGATGTGCAGGTATCCGTTGGGCTCCGGAGGAAATCGCGTGTGCACACGGCCGGCGAACTTGCCGGTCTTCAGGTCCTCGAGAATAATCTCGCGGATGAAGTTGGATGTCCCGGTTTCTGTGGGAGTGGTACTGTTCATATGTTCTTCATTGCAATTTGCGAATAGCCTGCTCGATTCGTCTGAGGCTGACTTCCTTGCCTAGTACTTCCAGTGTCCCAAACAATGGCGGCGCGTTCTTGCGACCGCACACCGCCACGCGGACCGGCTGGAACATCTGGCCTGTTTTGATTTTCAGGCCCTCCGCCGCGGACCGCAGCGCGCTTTCCAGACCATCGTGCGTGAAGTCGGTGTGGGCCAGCACCGCGAGCGCCGTCTCGAGCACCTTAAGCGCCAGCGCCGCGTCGCCCTTTTGCGGAATCAATTCCGCGGTGTCGTAGGGCGGAAGTTCATCGAGGAAGAAAAAGTCGGCGACTGTGGTTACGTCGCGCAACACCTTCATGCGCTCGCGGATGAGCGGCGTGATCTGCACCATCCGGCCGAGATCGACCGAAAAACCAGCGGCGCAGACAACCGGCAATAACCGCTCGGCCAGTTCTTCCACCGGCAGCGCGCGGATGAGCTCGGCATTCAGCCACAGCGCCTTGGGGTCGATGGGATCCTCTTCCGTGAAGTTCACCACGGCGTTGCTGCGATTGACGCCCTCGAACGTGAATGCGTCGATCAATTCCTGGCGCGTCATCTGCTCGCGATCGTTCTTGGGAGACCATCCCAGTAAGCAGAGAAAGTTCACGTAGGCGTGCGCCAGAAACCCGGCATCGCGATAAGTGGTCACGCTCACCACCGGCCCGTGCCGGCGTTTGGATAGCTTGGTCCCATCCGGCGCCACCAGCAACGGCAGGTGCGCGAATTGTGGCGGCGCCGCGCCTGCCGCCTCAAAGATCATGACGTGCTTGAACGTATTCGAAAGGTGGTCCTGGCCGCGAATGATGTGGCTGATCTGCAAATCGGCATCGTCAGCGCACGAGGCGAGGTGATAGGTAGGCATGCCATCGCTGCGCAGTAACGCAAAATCCTCGATGTCCGCGGTGGATTTGGATTGTTCCCCATATACGGCATCGGTAAAGCGAATCGACTGCTCACGCTCGCGCGGCACGCGGAACCGCAGCGCAAAGCGATCCCCACTCGCTGCCCGCCGGTCGCTCTCCGCGCGCGAGAGTTCCCGCATTCCGGAGTTAAACAACCATGCGCCTTCCGACCGCGACTTTTCGCCCTCTTCGCCCTGCGCGGGCGTGAAATCGCGATAAGCCAACCCCTTCTCGAAAATCGCCCAAGCCGTCTTGCGGTGAAGTTCTAAACGATCGGACTGGCGGTATTCTTCATCCCAACCCAGATCGAGCCAGCGCAGTCCCTCGAAGATGGAATTGAGCGAGGCTTCGGTATTGCGCTCCACGTCGGTGTCGTCGATCCGGAGGATCATCGTGCCACTGTTGTGCCGCGCATATAACCAGTTGAAGATAAAGGTGCGCGCGCTCCCGATGTGCAAAAAGCCCGTAGGAGAGGGCGCAAACCGGACTCTGATCATGGAAATGCCAGTATAACAAGGCGTGTAATTTCTTCGTGGCACAGGCATTCTTGCCTGTGTCTGGTTTCTCATCGACCGCGAGTTCAGTGAAGGACTATCCGCCCGTTAGAGTGGCAGACGCATTGCTCGTTACGAACTCAGATGAAGTGGCGCGAACCGGTGGTCGCCGGCGGTAGTTCGCAAGGGCTGACGTCGGCCCACCGGTGATTCTAAGAAAAACCCGACACAGGCCGGGAGGCCTGTGCTACGGCAGCACCACTATGGTCGCGCGCCAGAAGGCGAATTTCTGCGCTGCCGGATCCATCACAGTCACCTGGCACGTATAACGGCCCGGCTGCAGCTTGGCCAGCGGCACGCTGAATCTCATCGGCACCGCTTTGGTCTTCGGGTTCAGGCCCTCGCTGACCTCTAGCGGATCCGTCTCGAAGGCCTTGACTTTGCCGCGATAAAAGCTGACACGTGCCATCACCGGTTGCGTGGTCTCGGCGGCCGGCTCGTACGCCTCCAGGTAAACATACAGATTCTGGTCCCTGCGGAACACCCGCGTCACGCTGGGAATCAGCTTCTGCCCATCCTGAATGAACGGGTGCTCCGCCAAAATCTTCTTGTCCTTTTCGGCCGTGGCCACGGCGGCGTCCAGCTTCTCGCGCTGGTTGCTCAGCACCACTGAGCTGATGGGCAGATACTTCTGATCGGCGGTCAGGTCCGGCACCACGAACTTGTTTTCGAAGGTCCCCATTTTCCCAGTTTCGTTTTCGCGCGTCAGAAATTTCGCGGTGTAGGTGCCCGGCGCCAGCGTGAAGCCCGTGTCGTATTCCAGCGTGGTTTTCGCGAGCTGCTGCGCGGTCTCGCCTTTCAGCTTCACCTGAATGTTGTCGCGCACATTCGAAACTGTATTCCCCTTGGCGTCCTTGATTTCACCGATGAAATCCAGGCGCGTGCTTTCGGCCCCGCCATGCTGCGCCAGTTCGATCTCCGTGCCCGGAATCTTGACCGCCAGTGGAACGAAGTACCGGTCGCGCGCCCGCCGGAAGTAATCCACTTCCATCGCCAGGTTCATGTCCGTGACGGGATCGCCCAACGCCAAGGCTTCGGAAAGCTGCCGCTCCTTGTCGCTCGCCGTAAATTTGTTGAACTGCTTTCCGGCGAAGTAGCCCTGCCGGTAATCGAGTTTCTGGATCTTGGCGCTGAGGGCGGCGTCCTTGAGCGAAATCTTGATGCGCCGGTAGCGGCCATCGAGCGCTTCATTGGTCGAGTAATACCCGATGATGTAATAGCTCGCGATGTCTTTCTGCGCCTGCACGATCCCCATGGAAAGATCGTTGTTGTCGAGCAGCGCCTTGCCGCCGGTGTCGGCCGCCAGCGTATATAGCGTCTCCTGCTGCCCTTGGAAATTCTTGGTAACAGCGGCCGCGGAGCTTCCCGAATACATTGCTTGCCCGCCCGGCGACCCTTTGGTGGCATCACCCAGCGGCGCCTGCGCCACCAGGCCGCGCGCATCGATGGGATAGAACGAAACGTTGGCTCGGATGGCGGCGTTGATAGTGGCCTGTAACTGCGCCTGGTTATCGACGCCGTTGCGCGTCATGCCGCTCGCGAAATACACCAGCGCCTTTTTCTCGTTGAGCGAACCCAGCATCCGCACCGCAGTCTCCAGCGCCGCGAGCTGGCGATCGGTGTTGAAAATGTTGAACTCGGTGTCGTCCTGCTGGAACGCCGCGCCGGTATCTGAGGAACTATCGTCGCTAATAGTCTCGTCCAATCCCTGTCCCTCACCGATCACCAGCTTCTTAATGTCCTTCTCCAGTAGATCGCGGTCGGAGGTGAAGTCTTGCACTACCTTGACCTCGCTTGAGAAGGTCATAATCGCCATCAGGTCCGACGCGGTTATCTGCGACCGCAGGAATTTTGACGCCGCGGTCTGGGCGCGGATTTGATCCTGGATCGGCATCGAGGTCATGTCGAAGAACATCACCAGCAGACGCCGATCGCGGTACTTCAGTTGGCCGGGCCTTTCGGGAGCGATCAGAGGAGCTACCACTGCCGCCGGGAGCGCCGGTTTGGGGGTATCCACCGCGATCGCAGGCGCAGGCTCCAAAGATGGCGGAGCCGCTGGCTGGTTCTCCAGCTTCTGGAATTCGAAGACGCTGATCTTTTGCGCTTTGCCGTCTTCGGTGACGACAAAGTCTGACGGCTTCAGGTTCTCGATCGGCGTGCCGTCTTTCGCGCGCACGATGACGTCTTCGACCACCAGTTGCGTGGTCGCGCCGAAGCGAGCGGGCTCCTGTCCTTGCGCCAGCAGGGCGCAGGTGAGCAGGATGGTGATGAGTGGGGCAGGCCTTCCGGCCTGCCGCCGGGCTTCCGCCCGGCGCGCCGCGCAGAAGCGCGGCGGCAGGCCGGAAGGCCTGCCCCACATGGCTGCTGATCTATTAAGCCAACTCATCAGAACCGGAACCTCAACGTAGCCTGCACGGTCCGCATGGCGTTGGCGCTGACCGGAAGCCCGAACTGTTGGTTACCTACGGTTGTATTCCACGAAGTGTATGTCACATGATTCAGCACGTTGGTCGAATCGAATCGCAGGTCGGCGCTGCGCCGCTCGCCGAACCGGAACACGCGCCCGAAGGAGGAGTTCAGCGAAAACTGCATCGGCCCGGTAATAATGTCGCGCCCCGCGTTTCCCCATTCGCCGGGGGCCGGCGCCACAAAAGCGGCGGGATTTAAGTACAGACCATCCGGCGCCGCGTAAATCGGGAGCCCGGTAGCATCGGCCCGCACCGTGCCGGTGATGCCCGTCCCACTCGCCACGCGACTGACCACGATGGGTGTGAGCGGCAACCCGCTCCCCACAACTATGGCATTGGTGAAGGTCCAATTCTTCGCCAGCGCTCCCTTCCAGCCGTTCAACAGACCTCCGCCGCGCAGGCCCTGGCCCGGACTGAATTGCATATTCACGTTCAGGGTGTGGGTGCGATTGAAGCTCGAAAGCGAGCGTTCCGCGTCGAGATCCAGCCAGTTCTGCGCGTATGCGCCTAAGGCGCCGCCCCGGCCGCCCAAGCCCTGCGAATCGTCCATCGCCTTCGAAAAGGTGTAGATCAGATTCCACGAGAGACCGCTACGGAAGCGCCTCTGTAATTGCGCGATGCCTGCGTTGTAGCTCGATGTGGCGTTGGAAGTCTCGTAGACGTAGCCGACCGGGTAACCAGTCAGAGGCGCTCCTGGCGCAACGGTTTGCGGAAGAAACGCCTGCGGCTGATGCAGTCCCCTGTTCCCGTTGTAGGTAACAGTGGCCACCAGCGACCACGGCAGGCTCTGTTGCACCGCAATCTGCCAGTAGTGCAGATAGCCGATTTGGAAATTGGGGTCGAGCGCGAATGTCGGCTGCTGCGTGATATTGGCCGGGGAGAGCACCTGGAATGCGTTGGCCAGGGTAAGAGCCGTAGAGGAGTTCTGTTGCCTCACGCTGTCCGACAACGGCGCTTGTTGCGACATCTGGTTGGCTAGTGGCTGGTAGACCGAGGTGTTGTAGTAAATGCCATAGCCGCCGCGCACCACGGTGGAACTCTTGGGGAACGGCCGCCACGCAAACCCGATGCGCGGCTGGATCTCGTGATAGTTGGCGTGCACCAGCGAATCGGGAAGCCCCACCTGGCTGGCCAGCGTGCACCCAGCCACGCTGACGCCGCACACCGGCGCAACCGAAGTGAAGTTCGCGCTCTCGCTCAGGTTCACCAGGCGGTTGTACAGCTCGGTGACCGGCGCCTGGAAGTCCCAACGGACGCCGATATTCAGGCTGAACCGTGCGTTGATACGCCAGTCATCGGTCACAAAAGTGTCAAACCAGGAGGCCCGGAAATACTTGTCGGCGCCGGCTTCGCTGAACGCAAGGGAAACCGTGTCCGGAACGCCCAGCAGAAAATCGGCCAGGTCGAAACCGGTGCCAGTCGTGGCCAAGCCGTTCGGTCCCGCGAGCCCGGTAATGCCGCCCGTAAAGGAAAAACTGCCGCGCGGATTCTGCTGCGAAAGTTGGTTGAAGTCCAGCCGCCGGAAATCCCCACCGAACGTGACGTTGTGTTTGTCATGCACCCAGATCAGGCTTTCCCCGACCTGGCTGGTGGTGTTGTGATTGAGCGCGAAGTTGCCGTCCGATAGGCTCGCGAACCCGGAGGAGAACGAGAGGCTGGGTGGCCCCCAAAACAGCGGCGACTGATCGGCTCCCGGGAGGCCGGCTGGGTTAGGCTGCCCCGACGCGTTCGTCAGGTTGGAGAAGAAGGGTACCGCGTTGGTGGCCGACCGGCTGAATTGGTAGCGCAGATTGCTGATCAGCCGCGTGGTGAAATGATAGGTATAACCCACGCCCGTGTTGTAACCCGTCATGCTGGTGGCATCGATGAAATCGAACCCGTTCGCATTGGGAGTAGTTGTATTGCTCTTCTGAATGGCGAAATTGCCCTGCACCTGGTTTTTGGTATCGATGGTCTGGCTGATGCGCACGTTGACGTTGGTCTGATTGCCGATCCCCAGCAGGGAAGTTTGGTAGTTATAGCGCGTATTGGGGTTGTTCGTGTCGAAGTTCGCCAGAGGGTAGAAGTTCAACAGAGCTTGCGCCTGGGGACTGATCCGGGTTTGCGGGATCGTGTTATTGGGGAACGGCTTGCCAGTCGTCGGATCGTAGATCACCACCGGCAGTCCGGTCTGCGCGCTCACGGCCTGGGAGAAATCCCCCAGCCGTTCGTCCGAGGTCGGCACCAGCGTCGTGGCGACGCTGGCATTTCGACTGCGCGTTAACTGGTAGTTGACGGTGAACGTGGTCTTCTCGCTGTTCACAATATGCGGAATCTTGAGCGGGCCGCCAAAAGTGCCGGTGGACCGGAAATTGGCGAACGCCGGCTTGGGCGTGTCCTGACCGGTCAATGAAAAGGAGCGCGCATCCAGAGCCGAGTTATTCAGGATCAGGGCTATGTTGGCATTGAACTGCGCCCGCCGATTGCGCCGGCCGTTCCCGAAGGCGTTGGGATTCCTTCCGCCGGCAAAGTTGCCGCGCCCACCCTGTCCACCGCGTCCGCCACCGCGGAAACCACCCGGTCCGCCACCGCCGAAACCGCCGCCCCGGCCTCCGGGACCGCCGCCGCCTCCCGGTCCACCGCCCCCTCCCGGGCCTCCAGGCGCACCCGGACCGCCCGGTCCGGCGGGGCCGCCCGCATTCAAGCCGGCCGTTTCGGGAGCGCCAGGGTTGAAACCAAATCCATTGTCGCCGGGGCGTCCGAAACCGAACCAATCGTTCTGCTGCGGTAGCGTCAATCCGCTGCTGACGCTGCCATTCACGATCAGCGAGTCAGCAGCGCTCTGGTTGAGATCGGCTATCGAGACATCCGTTCCCAGACCGTTTTCCGTTTGCGCCGTAGCGCCTTCCGGTGCCGCGTTCACATCAAGACGCTGAAATCCGGGCCGTGCCGCCGCGCCATTCGCTCCGTTTGCGCCATTCGTGCCGTTTGTGCCGCCAGCCTGCGCGGCCTGGCCACGGCCCGGGAAGTTCTGGCGATTTCCCGGAAATTGCCTCCGTCCCGGACCCACCGGTTCCGCGCCTGTCTGTTGCGGAGGAGTCTGCGCTGGCGCCGCCGTCGCCTGTGTCGCGGGCGGTGCTGCCGGGGCCGGAGCAGTAGACTGCTTGAGAGCGCTCAACGAAAGCTGCTTCATTTCCCAGTCCGGACTCGGCGCGTTGGGCGCTATCCCCACCTCGCGCGAGATGGGGGCGAAGCCGAACATCTCAACCTGAATCGTCCAGGTTCCGTCGGGCAGGTCGGCGAACGAATACGCGCCTTGCTCGTCGGTAGTGGTCGACAACTTCTTGTCACCTTGGGTTGCGGTGACAGCCGCACCGGGAAGCGGCAAACCGCCCGACTTCACCAAGCCGTGATGTTCCGCCGCTGGTAACACGGCCAGCAATAGCGCAGCGGCTAATGGTACGAAAAGGCCTTTGGAAACCATGACGCCTAACACTATTCTAGGCGGGTGCAACTTCCAGTATGTTACCCGCGAAGGGGGGAAGAGCGAGAAAGTAGTTACCAAAAAACAATGGAACTATTTGGATTTAAACGAAAGGGAGCGCCGCCCGTGCTCCTGCTGCCGCCGACCTTGGCTGCGGGAGCGGATTCGGGAGCGGGTTGCGGATGCGTCAAATCGCTACTTAATTCCAAACCGGCCATAACTCACGCAACGCCCACACCGGATAGTAATAAATACGATATTGTGCTCCTGAAATCTATTGACCCCCTCCTAGGCTAATAGTACACTCGCCGGTGGTCCAGGAGAAAATCATGCGATGTCAATCTAAACGGTACATTTCGGTCTTCGGTCTCGTGGCGTTCACGGTCGCGGTGTTCGCTCTGCCAACCTCCGCACAACCCGGGCCGCCCGTCCACCCAACCGTATACGTGAACTGCAGCCTCCACCCCAATACACTACATACGCTCCAAGAGGCCGTCAACTCTGCCGGCGCGGGGTCTATGATCGAGGTCTGTGCAGGCAATTTCACGGAAAATGTAAGTGTTGCTCTTGCCGGCCTGCAGATCGTGGGCGAGGAAGCCGTAACACTCCGATGTCCACACTACGGGGTCGGATCAGGCTTCGATTTGTTCGCCATCAACGTCACCATCCAGGGGTTCGACATAAGCAATTGTGCCAGCGCCATCTCTGTTGAGCCTGGCTTCGGTCGGGGGCTGTTTACCCAAAATTCTCTCCATAACAACACAACAGGAATCAGCATCAACATTAGCAGCGGCGACAACTCGGTAATCAACAATGCGATTTATGGCAACTCCGAGTTCGGTGTTTTAGATTATCAGCCTCTGGGTGACTACATCACCTCCAACACGGTTCAAGGGAACGGCTATGGAATCGATGTCAGCACCACCGGCTTCTCTGCCGATGGAGGTGGCTGCCCCCTCACTAGCGCAGTCATTTCAGGCAACGAGGTCGTAGGCAATTCCATGGACGGAGTTTTACTGAACAATGCCGACTGCGGCAACGTTAAGCAGAACGTACTCTCGGCAAATGGCGAAGACGGACTTCAGCTTATTGCCTCCACCGACTCCGTGATTACTGCGAATACCGCAGATGGGAATCGTAACGATGGTATCGAGCTAAATTCTGCAAGCACTCTGAACAGCATCGTGAACAACACGATGCAAATGAACAAAGAGTTCGATGCCGCCGACCATGGCACTGGAAACACCTGGACTAACAACCATTGCAAAACAATAAGCGGTGACGCGGTTTGCGTCCATTAATACCGGTTTGGTAGCTGCCACTTCGCCGTAAGGCTTCTCTAAGGCCTTCGCGGGACCAGCGAAGGCCTACTGCCCCTGCCGCTCCGTCACTGTGATGGGAGCGTTCACGCGGAACGTGATGCGTGTCTCCGACGCCAGGGTCGCCGGTTTGCGCGTGAGCAGAACATCGCCCGCACCGATGCCGCCGCCGGCACCAGCCCCGATCGCCGCACCTTTGCCGCCTCCGGCGATGGCGCCGATCACCGCCCCGAGCACCGCTCCGCCGCCGACCTTGGCCGCGTCGGTGTTATGGTTGACTTCCGAGTGCTTTTCGAAGCTGTCGGTGTGGATGGAGACCGTCTGGCCGTCGGAAAGATGAACGCGCGTCAACTCGACCGACAACGAAGATTCGCCTTTGACCTTGCTGCCGCGATCCGCGGAAACCACCCGCCCCTCAACCCGCGCGCCCCGCTCGGCAATCACCAGGCCATCGACCTTCAACGGCTGATCGAGCGTACCGGCGAAGGTGTCGCCGGCATTGTTCCGCTCCGACGTTAGACCATCGATCAGGCGCACCGGCAGAAGCAGTCCGGTGTTCAGCGTCACCTGGCGAGGTTGCGGCGGAGGCGGCGGAGTCACATTCTCCGGTTGGGGCGCGGGAGCAATGGGTTCGGGAGCGGGTTGCGGCTCCGACGCAGGAGCCGGCGCGGGGATCGCGGCGGGCGGCGTCGCTTGCGCCACCTCTATGGGCTCCGGATTTCTGATTTCCCGATGGTGGGCTACTCTTGGTCTTTCCGTGACCCGCCTCTCTTGAATCGGCGACGGTTTGGCCACCGGCTCAGCCACCGGGGCGGGCGCTGGAACCTCCGCTGCCTGTGGCGCGGGCTGGGTTGCCGGCTCAGCCGCGGGCGCCGGATTCTGCGCCACCACGGGCGCTACAGCATCCGGTTGTGGCCGCTGAACCACCTTCATGACGATAGCGCCGCCCACGGCCCCGGCGACTACCAGGAGGGCAATCTGCAACGGCTTCATGCGTTTCTTCTCCTCAAGCAAGAAAGACGCTCGGCGCGCCATTTTCGTTTCTCGGGCGTGAACCGTTAAAATGAACTAATAAAAGGGCATGCATTCGTTTCCAACGGAGTTTTCCATCGGCGGGTTGAAAGTCGCCCCGGCCACGGTCCTGGCGCCCATGGCCGGCGTGACCGATACCGTCTTCCGGCGATTTATCCGCGACCTGGGCGGGTGCGGCCTCATCATGACGGAGTTCACCAGCTCCCACGGGGTGAGCGCATCCAGCCGCTCGCGCAAACCGACCAGGACCTTAAAGTACCTCGAGTTCGAACCCGAAGAACACCCCATCTCCGCGCAGCTCTTCGGCGCCGACCCGGCCGTGATGGCCGATGCCGCCCGCGTCTGCCAGGACCTGGGCTTCGATATCCTGGACATCAACTTCGGCTGCCCCGTTAACAAGGTAGTCAAGTGCAACGGGGGCTCGGGCTTGCTGCGCGATCTCGAGTTAGTCGAGCAACTGTTGCGCGAAGTGCGCCGCGCCATCACGATTCCATTCACCATGAAGTACCGCGCGGGCTGGAACGATGCAGAACTGGTGACGGTCCGTATGGCGCAACTCGCCGAGGAGTGCGGCCTGCAAGCCATCGCGCTGCACCCGCGCACCCGCGAGCAGGGCTACAGCGGCAAAGCCGATTGGTCGCGCATTGCGGAGGTGAAAGCCGCCGTGAAGATTCCGGTGATAGGCAACGGCGATATCATGACCCCGGAAGACGCCGTACGCGTGGTGCGCGAGACCAATTGCGACGCCGTAATGATCGGCCGGACCGCTTCTTCCAATCCCTGGATTTTCCGGCAAATCCAGCAGTACCTGGCCACCGGCGCATACGACGAGCCCACCCAGCGTGACCGTTATGAAATGATGCGGCGGTATTACGCCATGCTGATGGACCGGCAGGAGAAGGACACGGTGGGAAAAATGAAGCAGTTCGCCACCTACTTCACCCACGGCGTGCGGCACGGCGCGCAGCTCCGCGCGCAAATTTATAAAGCGCAGGAAGCTGCAGCCATTCTCGGCCTGGTGGATGAATTCTTTGCGGAGCCTGCCCTGGCACTGTGAAGAACGTACGGCTGATCACTGACGGCGCCTGTCTTGGCAATCCCGGTCCCGGAGGATGGGCCTGCATTTTGCGCTACAACGCGCACAAGAAGGAGTTGTGGGGAAGCGAGCCGCACACCACTAACAATCGGATGGAACTGCGGGCCGCCATCGAAGGCCTGCGCGCGCTCAAGGAAGATTGCGAAGTGGAAGTGGTCACGGATTCCGAATATCTCAAGAACGGAATCACAACTTGGATCCACGGCTGGAAGCGCAAGGGCTGGATGACGGCGGCCAAGAAACCGGTGGTCAACCAGGATCTATGGAAAGAGCTCGACGACCAGGTGGCGCGGCATAAAACGACGTGGTCCTGGACCAAGGGCCACGCGTCGCACGCCGATAACAACCGCTGCGACGAACTGGCGTCCATGGCCGCGAGCGCGCAGAGCAGCGGGTCGAACTCGGGGTGAGTGGGTCACTCCAGCGAAAATTGTCGGCATTTGCAACCTTGATTTTATCGGCCGTGACGGCACGGTTCCCTCGATCGGGGCGCGCCCCGCGGTGTTTCTCGTTAGCACCAATTGCCATCTAAGGTTATGGTCTACGCAGCTGCTCCGTGGTGCTATTTTGGGCCGGGAGCGGCCGGCACACAGCCGCGCCTTTGCGACATCGAAGAGGAGACTTTCAAACAACATGAAGAGTTTGCGATTTGGCTCAAGCCTTGCGATAGGCCTACTGATTACTCTGGCGTTCACTTTCTCGGCCAATGCCCAGGCAACCCGAACATGGATTTCCGGCGTTGGGGACGACGCCAACCCATGCTCCCGAACGGCGCCCTGCAAGACTTTTGCCGGGGCCATCTCGAAGACCGCAACCAGTGGCGAGATCGATTGCCTCGACCCAGGTGGCTTCGGCGCCCTCACCATTACTAAACCCATTACCCTCGATTGCCAATCCGGTGTTGGCTCCGTCCTCGTTTCCGGAACGGACGGAATCACCATCAACTCACCCAACCCGGGAGACGCCATCACCATACGAAACTTGACCCTCGAGGGCCTTGGCAACGGGCTGAGCGGCATATCGATCGTTGCGGCAACGACGGTGCGCCTGGAGAATCTCAAGATAAACAATTTCGCGACAGCTGGCGTGATGGTAAACGCGTCGGCGTCAGTCGATTTGTCGATGAACAACGTCACAATCACTGCGGCCAATCCTACCGGCATCGGCGTTAGCATGACCACCACGGCCGGCCTCGCCACCGCCGAACTGGACAACGTACGCATCTGGAACACGCATCCCGGAATACAGGGAAGGGACAACAGCGTGTGGACCGTGCACGATTCCGACCTGTCCTTCGATGGAGTCGCGGTTAAGGCGTTCGAGGCCGGATCTACCATAAACGTGATCAATTGCCAGCTAAACAACAACAATGTTGCGGTTCAGTCGGTGGCCGGTTCCACGATCAACGTCATAGACACCACCATGTCTCAGAACGCCACAGCCCTCAACCCGAACGGGGGAGTCCTCCTGAGCAACGGGAACAATAGCGTCAATGGCAATACCTCGATTGGCTCCGTGACGGGCCCTACCAACCATATCTGAGGGTCACAGGGGCTTTCGAAAATGATCTGTTTGGTCGGGCCACCGAGACTGGAACTCGGGACCTCTTGTTGGAGTTAGGACATTTTCGATTCCAGTAGCCGCACCGGCGGCGAAGACCGCCGGCGTTACGTAGCGCTGGCGACGGGCACGTCCGTTCCGGATCTTGTCACCGGCACCGCAGGGCATGGCCCTGCCCTCAAGCCGCCATCGTAAGATGGCGGCTTGACTTTTTCAACACTGCCTCGAATGTAAAAGACCACCAGTGATGAACTGCGGGCAGACATAACCGCAAAGAAAGAGGACATCTCGACCGCGGTCGACCGAGAAATGCCGACCGACTGCCCGCCGTTCGGAGTTTGGCAAGAGCGCTGGAGTCGGAGAAACAGTCCACCTAATTGGCGATTTCTGTAGAAGGGTAAACTTTGGTCGGGCCGCCGAGATTTGAACTCGGGACCTCTTGCACCCCAATCATGAGCCGAGCTTTTACCCGCTTCATGGTTTCGAGTGTTTTCTATAGTTTACACCAATTCGGGGCGTCTGCTTCCGCTCTCGCAGATGGCGCTGAAGGGAATTTCGTGCACACTTTGGAGCACAGGTCTGTGGTTCCTGCGGTCACTTGCTGCTCGTTTGCTTTTCGATCAATTGGCACCGTCGGGTCGTCAACTTCTCTGCACACTGTGCCCAGAAATCACCAGAAGGAGGCTCTCGGGACGACAGGACCAGATCCAGATGGTATGGCAATCGGTCGGTCTCGAGTTCGGTCCCGTGCTGTATCGCATCGAGGGGTTACTTGGTCCTGCCTCGTCTAGCTGAGCTTCAATGGGGCCGCGATCAGCTGATCGCGGAAATGAGCAAGCCCGGCCCCAACAAGCTGTGGTCCTGCTGGCTTCAATGGGGCCGCGATCAGCTGATCGCGGAAATCTGGTCTTCGACGGAGACACCGAGCCAGACGTTACGGCTTCAATGGGGCCGCGATCAGCTGATCGCGGAAATGGAAGAGCTTCAGGAACAGCCCCGGTTGCCTTTACTGCTTCAATGGGGCCGCGATCAGCTGATCGCGGAAATCATCCACAGGGCCTGCGGCCCCTGCTGCACCCGAGGCTTCAATGGGGCCGCGATCAGCTGATCGCGGAAATAACAGCAGTCCAGCGGCGGATCTTCGGGCGGCCAGGCTTCAATGGGGCCGCGATCAGCTGATCGCGGAAATGTGCCAGGTCCAGCCGGGGTGACTGGCATGCAAGGGCCTGCTTCAATGGGGCCGCGATCAGCTGATCGCGGAAATCGTTTCCACCGTCTTCGCATCCGGCCCGTTCACTTGCTTCAATGGGGCCGCGATCAGCTGATCGCGGAAATCCAGGACTTCGGGGAAGGCCGCCATATTGTCACACGGCTTCAATGGGGCCGCGATCAGCTGATCGCGGAAATGCTGATCCGCGACTGGCGCGACGAAGGCGGCCCTGACGCTTCAATGGGGGCGCGATCAGCTGATCGCGGAAATCGGGTGCCATTACGTAATGCACGATCCGGCCAATTGCGCTTCAATGGGGCCGCGATCAGCTGATCGCGGAAATCTGAATCCGGCTACGATGGCAACTTGCATCGTGGTGCTTCAATGGGGCCGCGATCAGCTGATCGCGGAAATCGAACTGCGCTGGGCCGAACTGCGCGGGGCCGACCTGCTTCAATGGGGCCGCGATCAGCTGATCGCGGAAATTCCAGGAGTGCATCGACTGGCTCAAGCAGCAGATCGCTTCAATGGGGCCGCGATCAGCTGATCGCGGAAATTCACCTAGTGGACTCACTCACGCCCGGCGAGGACGGGCTTCAATGGGGCCGCGATCAGCTGATCGCGGAAATGCGTTACTGTATTGGTACTCAAGGAAAGCGGGGCGGCTTCAATGGGGCCGCGATCAGCTGATCGCGGAAATAAACACTGGCGGTTCCAGAAGCGATTACGATCACCGGCTTCAATGGGGCCGCGATCAGCTGATCGCGGAAATGCGCTCGTGCCGTCGTCGCGCGGCAGGTCCACGAGCTTCAATGGGGCCGCGATCAGCTGATCGCGGAAATAGCGCCGTGCTACCGTGCGGCCATGGCAGACACCAGCTTCAATGGGGCCGCGATCAGCTGATCGCGGAAATATGCGCTTGCGGATCCACATTTCCAAATCGGGATCGGGCTTCAATGGGGCCGCGATCAGCTGATCGCGGAAATCACTATTCGGACTTTGGGCAGTACCAAACGCACAAAGCTTCAATGGGGCCGCGATCAGCTGATCGCGGAAATGAACCAAGTAGCTTCCACGATCCACACACGACACGGGCTTCAATGGGGCCGCGATCAGCTGATCGCGGAAATACGCAGTCGTTCACGCACTACGAGCGCTACGTAGCCGCTTCAATGGGGCCGCGATCAGCTGATCGCGGAAATCCGCGGGCCCACGACGTGAACCGCCTATGCCACAGGCGGCTTCAATGGGGCCGCGATCAGCTGATCGCGGAAATGCGGGGGGAGATTTGACGTTTAAGGATGGAACCCAGCTTCAATGGGGCCGCGATCAGCTGATCGCGGAAATGATCCGCAACGGGAGCAAGACGCCTTGCGGCTCGAGCTTCAATGGGGCCGCGATCAGCTGATCGCGGAAATGCTCCGGTTCGCTCGCTGCGCTCACTCGCCTACGCCGCTTCAATGGGGCCGCGATCAGCTGATCGCGGAAATGTCAGCAGCAGCTCCCGGCGAAGAAGAAACCTGCCAAGCTTCAATGGGGCCGCGATCAGCTGATCGCGGAAATATCTCCCTGCAATGCCTTGCACGGACCGGCAGTATTGCTTCAATGGGGCCGCGATCAGCTGATCGCGGAAATGGCTGGTTAACGATACTTGACATTGCAATTTCTCCTGCTTCAATGGGGCCGCGATCAGCTGATCGCGGAAATCAGGGCGGCCACGGCTGCCTGGATGCCACCTTAAATGCTTCAATGGGGCCGCGATCAGCTGATCGCGGAAATGGGTGGACAAGGGTTGCCCTCGATGGTCAGGAATTGCTTCAATGGGGCCGCGATCAGCTGATCGCGGAAATACACCTTCTCTGTTCGGGGATGGATTCTTTCCGCCGCTTCAATGGGGCCGCGATCAGCTGATCGCGGAAATGTACTGGCCCTTACGGGGCATGGACGCGGCCAACAGGCTTCAATGGGGCCGCGATCAGCTGATCGCGGAAATGCTCGCGCTCGGCCCAGGCGCGCTGCAGATCCTCGGGCTTCAATGGGGCCGCGATCAGCTGATCGCGGAAATTAAACTCAGACATTGCGATCCACGTCGCCCTCTTTGGCTTCAATGGGGCCGCGATCAGCTGATCGCGGAAATGGGCATAACGGAGGACGCCCGCAATGGGATTGGGACGGCTTCAATGGGGCCGCGATCAGCTGATCGCGGAAATTTGGGCCGTCCTGCTGACCTCGATGCTGGGGTGGGGGCTTCAATGGGGCCGCGATCAGCTGATCGCGGAAATCGCCCAACTGCATGCCGATGCCGGTGGCGTCCATCGGCTTCAATGGGGCCGCGATCAGCTGATCGCGGAAATAATTCAGAAGCTTGCCGACATTCGGGAATTGAACGCGCTTCAATGGGGCCGCGATCAGCTGATCGCGGAAATAATCTCTCCTCTGCGCCCAACGACATCATCGGTCTGCTTCAATGGGGCCGCGATCAGCTGATCGCGGAAATGGCGAAACGCGTGGTGCTGAAAGGGCCCCTGGGGCGGCTTCAATGGGGCCGCGATCAGCTGATCGCGGAAATCCCGCCACTCTCGTCCAGATCGTCTTGGCAAGGCCCGGCTTCAATGGGGCCGCGATCAGCTGATCGCGGAAATGAACTCGCGCCGCGCAGCCGCCTCAAACATCTGCCGGCTTCAATGGGGCCGCGATCAGCTGATCGCGGAAATGCAGCGGATCGCGCTGGATATCGCAGGCTATCCATTGGCTTCAATGGGGCCGCGATCAGCTGATCGCGGAAATCCGCCGTGCTGGTGCACGAGCTCATCC
>Ga0182024_10001095_pt1 | contig 70078 bp, 73 predicted proteins | sample P32metaG_FD_120480 | JGI IMG/M metagenome (GOLD analysis project Ga0182024, IMG submission 120480) | Permafrost microbial communities from Stordalen Mire, Sweden - P3-2 metaG (Illumina Assembly) | ecosystem: Environmental > Terrestrial > Soil > Wetlands > Permafrost | place: Sweden: Stordalen...
ACCCGTTCCTAACTCACTCACCACGGAGCAGCAGCGTCTTTCAAGGCGCTGCTGCTTTTTTCTTCGCCCAAACCCTGAATTTTCGGGCTCCAGGTGCCGATATTATGCTGCGGCTTGAATAACGCGAGGTGGCCTACCGGTCAGCTCCGCCAAGCCAAAGGAAAAGGGACCCCCATGAGTTCAGTCTCGGCACTTAATTCCCTGTTATCGTCCACTTCCGGATCTTCATCCATTGATCTCAGCTCAATCCTTGAAGCGGCGCTGGGTGCGTCCTCTCCCGGAATCGACGTAACCGCTGCCGTGAATTCGGCAGTGACAGCCGCCGAGCAGCCGGAACAGGCCTGGCAGAACCAGGAGTCCATACTCCAGAGCCAGAGCTCCGCGTTGAATCAGATTCAGACGGACGCGACAAATCTGGATAACGATGTTCAGTCTCTGAACGGTTTGACTGGCCCCCTGTCGGCGAGAAGTGTTACTTCTTCCAATTTAAATGTCGTTACCGCGTCCGCAGCCTCCGGAAGTACTCCAGGGAATCACGTCGTGGTCGTCAACAATCTTGCTACCACGGCGTCGTGGACCTCGGGAGTGTTCGCGAACGGCTCCACAGCCTTACCTGCCGGGAGCTTTACGATTACCGCCGGTGGGGGCGCTACCGCGACGATTACGACGGACGGAACCCAATCGCTTTCCGACGTGGCCAATCAGATCAACGGCGACAATCTCGGCCTGACTGCGAGCGTGGTGACAGACGCCACCGGCTCGCGGCTCGCCATCGTCGCCGGCACTTCTGGAAGCGCGGCCAATTTCACGGTGAGCGGCTCGGCCGGCTATGGATTCACGCAGCCAGCGACCGGCGCAAACGCTTCGCTCACGGTGGATGGCATCAATATTTCAAGTGCTTCGAACACCGTATCCGGCGCAGTGCCGGGCTTGACGTTCAACCTCTTGAGCGCCGATCCAGGGGTCGATGTGAGCCTCGGGGTAGCCCCGGACACAACCCAGGCCGCATCCGCGATCAATCAGTTTGTGACGGATTACAACAAGGTCGTTGCGGATCTGAATTCGCAGTTCACCTTCTCAGGCTCGAGCGAAGGCGTCCTGGCGACCGATTCGACGGTACGAAATCTTCAAAGCGAGGTACTCGGCGCGCTGAGCTACACGTATTCGCCGACGTCGGGCACAACAACCGTCCCGAACCTGTCTTCTCTCGGCATCTCGGTGAACAACGACGGAACGTTGACCGTGGATTCCTCCACCTTGCAGAGCACGTTGCAAAATAACTTCAGCGATGTGCAGTCCTTCTTTCAGGGCACAGCATTGAACGGGTTCGCCAATTCTCTCGATCAGCAGCTGACCAGCTTCATCAGCCCGAGCAACGGAGCCTTTACGGTCGATCTGCAAAGCCTCAACAGCCAGTACACCGAGCTGCAGACCGATATCACCAACTTTCAGACCAACTACATCACGCCTCTGCAAGCGCAGTTGCAGAGCGAGTACTCGCAAGCGGAAATCCTGTTGCAAGAGCTGCCGAACGAAATGAAACAGATCAGCACCGAACTCGGCCAGAACAACTCGAACGGCTAAGCGGACACGACCATGACACGCACGGATCTGGCATACAGAAAGACCGCGGTGGAGGGGGCAAGCGGCTTCGGCTTGCTGATTGCCCTCTTCGACACCCTCGCGAACGACCTTCGTCGTGCCGCCGAGGCCGAGCGAAGCAATGCGATCGAGAAACGCAGCAGCGAAATAAAACATGCGATTCTGGTCGTTGGCTACCTTGAGGACTGGCTGAAGCGAGGCTCTGGAGGCGAACTGGCTGACAAACTGACGGCCTTCTACACCACCTTGCGCCGAAAGTTGATCGATGCTCAGGTCAACAGGTCAGCCGCGATGCTGGAGGAACAAATGGCCAGCGCTTTGAAGATTCGAGAGTATTGGCAGCAGGCTGATTTGCGTGGCATGCCGACGGGGCCCGATATCCTCCGCCCGGCAACGGTCCAAAGTTCTGCCGGTTATGCGGCCATGACAACGGAGAGCCGTCGCAGCAGCTGGTCGGCCTAAACACGGAGCTCGTTCCGGTAAACATCCCTCCTATTGCAGAATTCGCTGACGTCCGCGCGAGGAACAACAAAAGCGGTCTCGCTGTGCCCGTTCTCGCCGCAATTTTCTGCATGACACTTTCCGCGAGAAACGCAGAAAGGATGCGGATTCCCGCCGGGGTACCTCGAAAGAGCTCTCTTGTGAATGAATCAACGTGGTAATGCGGAATTGCCATAGCGTGGTCCTCTAAGCAACTGGATCCCTCTTAGAAATGGGCCACCAGGCTCGCGGTACGACCACAATATTATTCAATACTCGATCGATAAGTGGCACTTCCCTTGAGGAAATACCACCCCGTATGAGTTTGAAAGCGTACGTGAATTGGGTAACTGTTCTAACTAGGTGTCGCCAGGTAATTGAGCAATGTAGTGGGCAGCACCTTAGACGCAGCAGCCAGCGCCGCGCTATTATCGGTCTCCGCCTGGCTCAGCGTGGTTGCAGCCTGGGCCATATCCACGCCAATCAGCGATGTCTGCTGCGACGACAGGTTGACAGTTTCCTGCTGCAGGAAGGTCTCCTGCGAATTCAATTGGCTCTCGGCATTGGCGTAGAAGACCCGCTGCTGCCCGACATAATTAAGCGCGGTAGTTACGCCAGTAGTTGCCGTTGCAATGGCCGAGGAGTTTCCGCTCTGTAGTGCAGTGACAAGGGCGCTCAACGAGCCCAATACGTTAGTGGTCGAGTTCGAGAAGATCTGGCTGCCGGGAAGGTTGACCTGGACATTGGTGCTGTCGCCGATGGCAACGGAGTTTTGGCCGCTGTTCCCGTTGTAGGTGTAACCGGTAGACGAAGAGGAGTCCGCGGTGTAGGGCGGCTGTGAATTGGCTGTACCGCCGAAGAGATACGTGCCTTGATAGGAAGTGTTAGCCTGCGAAACAACACTGCTTAGTATCCCCTGGACCTGCGTGGCGATTGCCTGCTGATTGGCCGCTGAGTTTGTACCATTGGCGCCCTCGGTCCCGAGCGAAATCGCCTGGGTCAACGACGAAACAACAGAACTCAACGCAGAGTCTGAAGCCTGCACCTGCGAGAGAACACCCGTGACATTCTGCGTGTACTGGTCCACATTGGCTGTCTCGATCGTGTTTTGGACCATCTCGGAGGCTGCCGCCGGATTGTCGGAAGGCACATTGACGCTTTTGCCGGTGGACACTTCCTCGAGCGCCTGATTGAGCGTCGTCTGGCTCTGCTGAAGACCGGCGAGAATATCGGGAACTAGATTTGGGTTTATGCGCATAGTATTTAGTAACTCTGACTCGAGCCCATATCGAGAGTGACCGTGCTCAATGCCTGCACGGTGCTGACGATCCGGGCCGCGGCCTCGTAGGCTTGTTGGTATTTGATTAGATTGGTTGTCTCTTCGTCGATGTTGACTCCGGAGATCGCGCTCTGCTGATTCGTGAGTGACAGCAGGTTGTCCCCGATCGCCGTCGAGTTCGAGCTCGCGGTCGAAGTGTCGTTGCCCACCTGATATACAAGGCTCGCGTAGGCATCCGCGGCGGTTTGCCCGGACGGCAGCTTGGTCGTCAGCGTCGCCGAAAGATTGGCGACATTGCCATTGCTTCCCGCCGAGCCATCGGAACTGACAGCGATCTGCGCCGAATTCGAGACACTGATGGTCGATGCGGCATTTGCCGAGCTAGAGACGGTAAAGAAGGTTCCGCCCTGGGCGCCGCTCGAAGCGTAGCCCTGTGCCTGAGCCGCATTGAAAGCCGTGGCAAACTGGCCGGCGAGCGTGTTGAGCTGGCTCAAATAGCTCGGGATCGTCTGATCCCGAATCTCGATCGCCCCGCCGAGCTGGCCCCCTTGAATCGAAGAAGTAATGTTGTTTCCGGAGGAGTCGATCACCTGCTGCGTGCCACTGCTGCCGGTCGTAGTTTGCAGAGAGAAACGTTGGCTGCCCATCACCAGCGGACTGCCATTGCCTGTGGTAATGGTCTCCCCATTGCTGCTCTGGGTCACCGCAATACCCGTCAATTTCGATAACTGTTGAACCGCCTCGTCGCGCTGATCCTCGACCGTGCCGCCATCCTGACCAGATGCCTGCAACTGCCAGAGCTGCCCATTCAGACTCGCAATCTGCGAGGTCAGCGTGTTGATCTGCGCAACCGTCTGCGTCACCTGGGTGTCAGCCGCCGATTGCACGGTCGTGAGGCCATTGGCAGCGGTGTTGAACGCCTTGGCGAGATTCTGGCCGCTCGATAGAACTGTTTCTTGCTCGGCCGTGTTGGAGGAATTGGCGGACAGTTCAGCAAGGCTGCTTGAAAACGAAGACAGCGCACTGGCAATGTCCCCGCCGGTGGTCGTGAAATAGGTTTGTACCTGCTGCAGGCTGGTGGATTGTGTATCGACGCTGCTCTGCGCTGAGGTCTGCTGATTGATCTGCATATTCAGCAATTCATCGCGCACGCTCTGGAGGCCGTTGAGGCTCACGCCGCCCCCAAGGATCTGGTCGTTCACTTGGTTCACGGGAGTTTCGGTAAACTGCGCTACCTCGCGCGTGTAGCCCGGCGTGTTGGCGTTGGCGATATTATTGCTCGTGGCATTCAGCGCGCCCTGGTTCGCTTCCAGCGCTTGGACCCCGATCAATAGCGATGTGCTCAATCCACCCATGGCGTTTACACCTGGCAGGACCAGGTCTGATGCTCCAACCTGGGGCCAGTGCCCTCCTGAATTTGTCCTCTGAATGAACTAAAGAGCGAGACCATCAACCCGACCGAATGGCTCGAAAGCTTGAGCAGGGCCGAATAGCGCTGATTGAGGGACTGCAATGTATCCGCGGCGCTGCGGACCTGACGCATGAGGCTTTCGTCCTGGTTCCCCGTCGACGGTGCGGAGCTATTCCGCACGGGTTTGCTTAGATCGTTGGCCAGTTCGTGAAGGCGGGTGGCGAGAACTTGCTGGTTGGCTACGCTGTCTTCCAGCGGTGCGAGGGAGTTCTGAGAAATTGCCTGCATCGAACGTTCCAGTTCCTGGGCGAGAGAATGCAATAGCTCGAGGTACTCCGCGAGCTTGCTATTCCGGTCCTGGACGCCATTCGCATTCATTCGTGCACGTTCCGTGCGTTTTCATCAGGCATCGTGCCTGCGACTTCCCTGGCTCAGGCGTGCTCGTCAATCATCGACGCGGCGATCTTGCCTGGGTCAAGCTTATAAGTGCCGCTGCTGACGGCCTGTGTCAGGCTGTCCACTTTTTCCTGGCGAATTTCAGGCGAATTCATGGCAGTGCTCACCAAGGAGCCGAGAGATTGGGTGTCCGAAGTAAGAGTCGTTCGATCCTCTCCTCCAGCCAGAACCGACGTGGCGCCGTTGTTTGCCCCTACCTGCTTGGCATTCGGCTCGTTTGCGCTCTGGCTCGCTGCAGCCTGCGTTAGATCGATTCTCATGGCAACTCCTTCATTGAGTCCTGCGCCTCTATCGGCATCTTGCCTGCAAAAGTTTAATGCAATTCTCAGCCTTATTTTTCAATGTTCTTGGCTCCCGCCGGCGCAGCCGCCCTATCCGTGGATCCTGCTGCACTATCGGCTGCCTTATGCAACGCTTTTGCAATCATCTTGCCAATCCCGATGCCGCCCGATGCCGCTAAAGACGTAGCCAGGGAGTGCACGCCAAGGCTCATCATCTGGTCGCGCCCGGCCGCATCCTCATCGTCCTCAGCGCCCGGTACGGTGGCCATGGACTGCTCGGCTTGCTGAAGCCAGGTGCTTAACAGCATGGATTCAAATTCCTGAGCGCTTTTCTCGATCTTGCCATCCCCATTCGAGGCTTGCCCAGACTTCAGCTGCTGCACCATCCGTTCCTGCTGGGCCTCAAGAAGACTCGACTGTGCCTGACTTACAAGCGCGCCGGTAAGACTGGTGGATGCCATTTACTGCACCTCCAGATCTGCTTGAATTCCACCTTCTGCCTTGATCGCCTGAAGAATGGCCACAACGTCATGAGCAGTCGCGCCTATGGCGTGAAGCCCGTTGACCAGCTCCTCCACGTTGGCTCCTTCGTCCAGGCGCATGGTCTGCGCCGGCGCATCGGTCACATTCACCGTTGTCTGCGGGACCAGTGCCGCTGTCGGGTTCGGTTGCACTGTCCGATCGAAGCTCCGGCTCTGGTCTCCCGAATTGGGTGACTGCCCCGTGCCTCCGGAATTATCCGGTTGTTGACCGCCGGGGCCGGCTTCACGGCCATGTTCGTTAAATCCACCGGCGCCCGGAATCGGCGCCACCGTATACGAAGTGGTGACCTCGATCGAAAGATTTCCGTGTATGACGGAGACCGGGGTCAGCTTCACATCGCCGCCAAGGACGATCGTGCCGGTCCGCTCGTTGATGACGATTTTGGCAGGCGTATTAATGCTGAGCGAAAGATTCTGCAGCCGAGAAATCAGCAGAGGCACGGAAGACGCACCAGCATCCGCAACGTTGACATCGACACGGGTACTGTCGAGTGCCGAAGCAACCGGCTTGTGGAACTCAGCATTGACCGCGTCTGCGATTTGCTTTGCGGTCGTGAAATCGGGATTGCGCAGCAGGAGCGACACTGTTTTGAAATCGTGCAGGTCGACAGCCGTATCGCGCTCGATGATGCCACCGTTTGGAATCGAACCGACCGTCGTCGAATTCACTTCTTTACCGTTCTGACCGCTGCCCGCGCTATACCCGCCCATCACAAGAGGCCCTTGCGCCTCAGCATAGATCTGCCCGTCGGGCCCATGAAGCGCACTCATCAGCAGCACGCCGCCCACCAGACTTTTCGCGTCTCCAACCGACGAGACCGTAACGTCGAGCTTTGCACCCGGACGCGCAAAAGGTGGCAAAGATGCAGTAATGAAAACCGCGGCCACGTTCTTGACTTCAACCTGTGCGGGAGCGATGAGAACGCCCATCTTCTGCATCGCATTGGCCAGCGTCTGCACGGTGAAATAGGTCTGCTGGCTGTCGCCGGTCCGGTTCAATCCCACCACCAGCCCATACCCCACCAGCATGTTGTCGCGCACGCCTTCCACGTTGGTGATGTCCCTGATGAGGACCCGGCGGTTTGGATTGTCTGCCAGCACCGGCTGCGTAAACGCGAAAGCCAGCGCCCATGCAACAAGGGAGACTGGTCGAATCTTCGGGATTGCGAATGCGAAACTCATCTTTTTCAAAATCCCAGGAGCCACAAAATCGCTCGTGTAATTCGGTTGGGTGGACGTGTGCTGTCGGCGATGATTCCCTTGCCCTTCATCTCAATTTCCAGATTGCTCAGGGCGGTCGAGGGCACCGTATTGCTCGGTCCAATATCGTTGGGGCGCACGACTCCCCGAATTGTCACGTCTTCGTGCTGATTGTTCATGAAGATCTTGCGCTCCGCCTCGACAACCAGGTTGCCGCTGGGCAGCACTGCAATCACCTGCGCCGTCATACTGGTGGTGAAAGCCGTGCTCGAATCCGTCGCCCCGGAACCCTTCAATGTGGTATTCGAATTTGCATTGAAGAGCGGGTTCAATCCCTTCGTATTGATGTCCCCGGCCAGGCCGGTAATCGCGGAACTTGTCCCAAACGCACGCGAGCTGTTCACGTCGCCGCTTTGCGCAGCCGTGGTCTGTACCGAAACAAGAATGACGACCGTGTCGTTCAGCCTGCGCGCCTTGTAGTCCGACGAGAGGTCGCTGGTGTCCCCAAGCGACCAAAGACTGCCTACCGTGTGCGAGGCTGCAGAAACTGGCTGTTCCTGCAGCCTCGCGATGTAATCCGTCCGCAACTCGGCTGGATTGGTGATTTTCTTGCTGGGCTTCGCAAATGCAGAAGACGTGCCTGCCACCAGTGCGACGGAAAGAAGCTGCGCAGCGATGCGCTTCGACGTTGCCATTGTCACAACCTCCCCTTCAACAGGCCGCCGTCAATCACCTGTGCCGTAAACACCAGCTTGCGATCTTTGCCCGTGACACGAATCATCTGGCCAGGTGCGCCGTTTTGGAGGCAGATAACCGAAAGCCGAATGTGCACACGTTCGCTGTCGAGCATGAGGGTTGCCGGCGATCCGCTGCGCACCACGAATGCTTTTGAAGGAAGGCCCGGAGCAGAGCTGTAGGCCTGCGAAGAACTCCCGGAGGCCTGCGTTGCATTTCCTTGACCTATACGAAGACCGACAAAGAATGGGAGGCACTCTACCGTGTTTTCGCATTCCATGCGGGCCATCATGCGCTGGTCGTCCCAGCGCTCGATGGAACGGACCTTTAATATGGGAGACACTTTTGTCGCGACAACATCGCTTAACAGCGTCACCTGTTGCGGCGAAACTTGCATGCCCATCCTGCTCATGGTCGCGGCAATCTGATCGGTGCTGATGACATAGCGCCCCTGCGCAGCAGCCGCGGAAGAAGCCGCGGCGCCGACGACCATGCAAGACAAGATGACTTTCAGTCGCTTCATGAGGTTCCCAATTTACTGCGCCAGTTGGTTCAACTGCTGAAGCATTTCGTCAGCCGCTTTGACCACGCGCGAATTCGACTCATAGGAACGCTGCGCGAGAATCATGTTGACGAATTCGTCGACTACGTTGACGTTCGATTGCTCGAGCATGCCCTGCTGAATGGTGCCCAGCCCCTCGGAGCCACCAGCAGCACCCACAACCGGATCGCCCGAAGCCGTCGTGGGCAGATAAATATTGTTGCCAACGCTGTTCAAGCCGCCGGGGTTTACAAACGAAGCGAGTTGAATCACGCCCACTTGTTGCGCCTGCGTCTGCCCGGGCAACGTGACACTCACGGTTCCATCGCTGCCCACCGTGATGTTGGTGGCTGCTGCGGGAATATTGATTGCGGGCTGAAGCGCATTGCCGTTTGCCGTAACCAGGTTGCCCTGCGCGTCAGGCTGAAATGAGCCGGACCGTGTATAGCCGGTCTGGCCGTTCGGCATCAGGATCTGAAAGAAACCGCTACCCTGGATCGCGAAATCGAGAGGGTTGCCGGTGCTGCTCAGGTCACCCTGGGTCTGCACAATCTCGGTGTTTCCGGGCTTGGTGCCGAGTCCGACTTGCAGGCCCGAAGCGACAGTGGTCTGCTGTGTGGCAGCAGAACCTGGCATGATTTCGCTTTGATAAAGGAGATCGGAGAACTGGACGCGGCGCGACTGGAACCCGGCGGTGCTCGAGTTAGCCAGGTTGTTCGCGATGTTATCCAGGTTGATTTGCTGGGCGGTCATCCCGCTGGCAGCGGTATAAAGTGCGTGGAACATTGACTCTCCTTTAGCTGACCTTCGGTAGGTCCTGGGTTGCGGTCTTATCCATTTCGGAGTTAAACATCGTAAGCGCGCGCTGCATCATCTCGGCAGACCGCTGCGCATTCACCAGCTCGACCATGCTGGCGATGGGATTGACATTTGAGCTTTCGAGCGTTCCCTGGCGCACGCTTGACGAAGTGGCTGCGCCCGCGGTGTTGGGGGGCGCGGAATAGTAAGTGCTCCCCTGGGTTGTCAGTTCCGTGCCTGCAGGGAACTCGACGACCTTCAGCTTCCCCGTGACTGCTCCATTTGAAGAGATGGTTCCATCGGGGCTGATGGAAACTGTCCCCGGCGGAACCGAGATGACACCCTTATCGCCCATCACGGCGTCTCCCGTAGATGTAACCAACTGCCCTTTGCTCGATACCTGAAAGGCGCCATTGCGCGTATACATGGGACCATTGTTAGTTTGGACAACGAAATAGCCCGAGCCTTCGATCCCTACATCGAGGTCGTTTCCGGTCTTTTGCAGCGCACCCTGGGTTTCATCCAGCGAAGTCCCGCCCAGAATTCCGAAGTTGTTGATTGCCTGGTCGAGGGCCGAGCTGGACCCGCCTCCCGCGTTCGTAAGGATGGAGCTGAACTGGTTGTGCTCAGCCCGGAAACCGACAGTGCTTACATTGGCGAGGTTATTGGCAATCGTATCCAGCGCCTGTGTGCGCGACACGAGAGCGGTACATGCTGCGTAATAGCCACTGTCCATGAGCGTCCCTTCGCAAAGAGACATGCACGGAGCGTGCCATCCTGACCGGCAAGATTTGCCCGAAAAAGAGCCTCAAAAGCCCTGAAATAAGGCTGAATGGGCCAAGGCGAGGCTGATAAATGAGGGTTCGATGAGAGCGGTCAAGCCAGCAATCCGGGCGCTCATGGAGAAAAGCCGTTTCCTCATCGGAACGCAATTTGCAACGATCAAGAACCTGATCCCATTTGCAACGTTAGTGCGAGACCAATTGCATCCATGTCCCCGCCCGCTTCTGGAGAGGCGCCTGTGCGTCCAGGGGGGTCTCATCGACAAGCGGGTTGGCTAGTTGATGAGCCCGCTGGACAATTCCTGACCACCGATTCGTCTTGCAATTCGACCGGAGGTCAGAAAAATACTCGAATACGCAACCGGGAAGCGACCAGGCCTCGGCCATCCTCAATCCAACCAGATCGAGGTCGCTGAAGGCCGAAGGGGTCCAGTCCCATTCCAAGATTTCCGGCAGCGTTCCCATCGCGTGAAGCAAGCCGACCAGGTAAGCTTCATCCGGGTTGGCGGGCAGCATGTCCTCTTCCGCCAGAAATTTGCAGTTTTCTGCAATAACCCTGGCATGCGACCAGGTTTCAACCATGGCTGGAAGGCGGTTTCTCCGCTTGACCGTTTGCCGCGACATGGCCTCAAGGCAGGCCTGCAACCCAAGCCCCGAGATGCAATCCTCAATGCGGGTAGGGCGGTAGTCTGCGGAAACATCTTCGCCCCCCGCCAGGCGCATGATCTGCAATACGGCGCCAATGTCGCCGAGCACCAACTGAGAAATCTCGGTCAGATCAACGGCCCGGTCCCTGATTTTCAACTCCATCAGCAGAAGCGTCTCTGAGAGAACCGGCACGTCAGGAAAATCACGCACCAGGTCGAGCTGGGCCAATGGACGAGAAGAAGCTGCGCTGCGGGCGATTCCGAATTCGAAGACTTTCTGATCCAGCACCGTGCCACCACCTGGCATACATATCGGCAACTGGAAAGAAATGTTTTACCCCGCATTCGCAATTTGCTGTTCATAAAAAACATCAGAATTCCCGGGTTTCGTCTCCGCAGGAGCCTGGTTCACTCGAAAAACCACGTCCACCGTTCCGCGCTTGCCGAACATTCTCGCCCATACATAGTTTCTGTATTGAACAAACCGCGCTTCCCGGGCGCCCACTTCAACCGCCGCCCGGCCCACTGTGCGAGCCATCTTCTCCGGTGGACCGGGATCGTTCACGACCACTTCCTCATAATCCGAAAGGCCCGTGAGCCGCTCCATCTGCTCTTCGAAGTCTGTCCGGGTGATAAAGCAGGGTTCGACCCGGCACCCGGTCATCTGTTCGATCGCTTCCAGAACGCTATGTTCCACCCGCGAGACAAAGCCCAGCAAAATTCTTTTCGCGCTCGCGGAGTAATGCAGCGGCGCAGCTGGGCACGCCTGGAGAATCGTCCGGGGAAGATCCGCCTGCACCATCTTGCCGATGTAATCCTGCGCCAGCATGGGGTATCCCCATTGCGCGGACCGGGCCGCCGCAACCTGCTTCTCGGAAACCAGGCCAAGGCGAATCACCGTAGCCGCCAGTTCCTCATCATGTAACTGACTTTGAACAGTCGCGATGCGATGCTGTTCAGGCGTCAGGTAGCCTTTCGACAGCATGACCAGCCCCAGCGACAGCCGCGGATTCCGCGGAATCTCAACAAATCGGCGACTGGAGACATTCGAGAACGGAATCCGCAATGCAAGGGCAAAGCAGTCGAAGCTGCAAAACCACAGCTGTCCCACGCAAATACCGGGGCGGGTTCCCGGTATGTTCCGGAATAGCTGCTTGTTATGGCAGCCGCGAAGTTCGCACTCCGCCTTCATGCTTTTCAAGCCGCGATCCACGGTCGGCAAAAGGGACATCAGCGACAGGCTCATCGTTATTCGCCTCGTAAGTTAGTTAAGAAGGTGAGATGCAACCGGCTGCGGTATCTCGGTTACCCGCAGTCCATAGTTCCCATCGACCACAACGGCTTCGCCGCGCGCAATCAACTTTCCATCAAGGAAGAGTTCCACCGGCTCATCGACCATCCGATCCAATTCAATAACCGAGCCGCTCGTCAGTTCCAGCACTTCGCGCAGAGGCAGCTGCCGCTTGCCGAAGCGAAGCGAGACATTCAGCTCAACGTCCATCACCAGCTTGAGATTGGCTGAAGATACCGCAGGCTCCTCGGTTTCGCCGGCTTGCTTCCCGTCCTCGCCAGCCGACAGCGCATCGAGTAATTGCCCGCCAAAATAAAGGAGCACCTGCTCATTTGGCTGACTTTCAGAAACGGTGAGCGGCACAACAAACATGCCTCCGAACGCCAGGCCTGCAACACGATCGACCTTGAACGTCAGGGTCCCTAATTTTTCCGCGAGCGACGCAGCCAGCCCGGCCGTAGCCGATGAAATAACCTGCGACAAAGCCTCGCTGAGCTCGTCGGTAAGCTCAGTGACCGGCTGCTTCACTATCTTCGAAACCAGCTCAGAGACCTGCGGCTCGTAGAACTCGACAAAGCATTCGCCAGAGATGGAGCCTTGCACTTCCAACCGAAAATGGACGGGCATCCCTTTGTTGCTGGGCGTCTCCGGGCCGCTGACTACTTCGAGTGGCCACGGCGATCCTGTTTCGCGACCCATCGATTCCGCGAGAGACGCAGCAAACGCGGCTGCAAAGGAATTCGCCACTTTCTTCTTGGCATGAACGTCCATGACTTCTATCTCCTCTTCCAATCTGTCGATGCGACACGGCGACCAAGCTGTGCCGCGCGCTGGGTGCCATTGCGGACAGGCACTGCCTCAAACATGCTGCGTCCTCCCGCGGTCAACACGCCGGGGTTGCGAATCGGTGCGCGCAGCTTAAGAACCGAGCCGGGCTGCAGTGCGATCAAGTCCCTCACCGCGACCTTCAATCCCGTGAGCTCAGACGCCACTTCAAAGCCGCAATCGAGAATGCGTTCGCGCAGAGGAGGCGTCGGGAAGTTCCACACGCGTGTATCCTTCTGCGGTTGTTCCCGATTGATCTGCGTCATCAGAACATTCAGAAACTCAGCGGGCAAAACAAGTTTGAAAGCGCCAGTCGTGCTGGCAACTTCAAGCCCGAACCGCAACACTGCAACCTTTTCGTTAGCCGCAAAACAGTGATGCATCAAGGTCGGCTTGATCCGTGCACCAGGAACCAGCGAAAGGTTCGGCACGCGCCACACAGCTTCCGCCTGCCGCGCCAGCAGCGTCGTTACATCCAGCATGATCTCGTCTTCAATCTCGGAAAGCTCACGGCTCGTGTCGAGTCCACCTCCCGCTCCACCCATCAGCAATTCGATGATGGGAAAGACCAGCTCATTGTCGAGTTCCACAATCAACGTATTTGAAGAAAACGGCACAACGTAGCTGAGGGCCGGAACATCCGCGATATGGTCCTTGATCGGCAGCTGATCCACGGTTTCAAGCTTCACTTCAACCGCAGTCCCAAGGTAGTTATCGAGAGTAGCCGCAAGGTGAAGGGCAAAAGTTTCGTGCATGGCGCTCAGTGTGCGCGCATCTTCATTCGACAGCCGTCCCGCCGAACGGAAATTGCAAGGATGCACGATCCGCTGTTTGGCCACTGCTTTTTGCCGTGTCGCCTGCTTCGACAGTGCCGCCGCGGCTTCCAATTCGTTTTCGCTAGGCGTGCTCAAAGTACTCTCCTCTGGCTGGCATCATGGGCGCGGGCTTCCGTTGAAGGTGTTCGAGATGTGCCTTCAGCTTCACCATCGTCTCCTGCCGTATTTGTGAAACGCGTGAAAGCGCCACACCAACCACTTTGGCGATTTCCTTCATCGTTAGTTCTTCGCGATAGTAGAGTGACAAGATGAGTTGCTCTCTCTCGGAAAGTTTTGAGATTGCTTCTGCAAGATGAGCCTTCATCTCACCCTCGAGACAAATCTCGAAAGGATCGGGGTCGTCCAGATTCGGCGCCGATTCGATCACGTCGAGAGACTCCGAACGATCGTTTGAAGCCGCAACTTTCTGGCCCGCAATTTGCAACGAATCGAGCTGCGCAATGATCTTGCGCAGATGATCGGTATCGAGATGCATCTCCTCGGCAATCTCCGATTCCGCAGGATGCCGTCCCAGCTTGGCTTCGAGCCGCGCCGTCACATCGGCAATCTCGCGTCCCCTTCTGCGCATATAGCGCGAACCCCAGTCGGTCTCGCGCAAGCTATCGAGAATCGCACCACGGATCCGAAATTTGGCGAAGGTCTTGAACTGAACATTCTTCGAGCCATCGAAACTGCGTGTGGCTTCGAGCAGCCCAACCACTCCCGCACTGACAAGATCCTCCATCTCGACGTGCTGAGGGAGCCGTTCGCGAATCCGCGCGGCGATATAGTGGACCTGCGACAGTTCCTGCATGACGAGGTCATCTCCATCGGCCGCACCGTTTGCACTCGTCTTGTAAGCCAATTCCGCAGCCGTCATCTGGACACCTCTTTCAACGTGATGGCGTAAGACTTTCTCATCGCACCGAACCTAGCGACATAACCTGGGTCATGGGAGGAATCTCCGATGGGGATATCACAACAATCTTGGGAATAAATGGCTCGAGCACGCGCCGGAGATAGAACCGGCCGGGCGACGAGCAAAGCAACACGGGAGGCGCGATCGCAACCTGGTCGCCGAGCATGACGCGCAATCCGTCGAGCACCCGCCGCGCCACAGAAATCTGCAGGGCTCCGCCGGCAATCAATTGCGGATTCTGAGTCGAGCGAGCACATTCCTCTTCGATCGAGCTATCGACCGTCACGACTTTGAGCTTGCCATTGTCATCCAGGAGCGGGCGAATCAACGCGCGTCCCAGAGCATGCCTGGCCGCTTCCACAAGCAGGACAGGGTTCTTATTGTTCGCCGCCGACTCGACCAGCGTTTCCAGAATCGTTCCCAGGTCGCGGATTGAAACCTGCTCTCGCAGCAACTGCTGCAGCACCTTCTGGACTTCTCCCAAGGTCATGAGTTTGGGAATGAGTTCGTCGATCAGCTTGGGGTGTGAATCGGCAAGCCGGTCGACAAGCCGCTTGGTTTCGTGGCGAGTCAGAAGGTCTTGCGCATTCTGCTTGATCAGTTCTGAAAGATGAGCTGCAAGTACCGACGTGTGGTCGACCACTGCATATCCTGCCGCGATGGCCTGCGCCTGCAGATCGGGCGTAATCCATTTCGCCGGAGAATCAAATGCCGGTTCGCGCGTCTCCTGTCCAGGAAGATCGCCGGGCTTGGGGTTGGAGTTCACGGCGAGCAAGCGGTCGCGCCGCATCTCCCAGCGCGCAATTTCGACGCCGCGCAGATAGACGACGTACTCCCTTTCTTTCAATGAAAGATTGTCCGTGATGTGAATTGACGGCACCAGAAAGCCCAGTGTCTGCGCGAGATTCTTGCGAAGCGATTTCACGCGCGCCAGCAGTTGGCCGCCCTGCTTCGCATCGACCAGCGGAACCAGTCCGACACCAACTTCGAGCATCAGTTCATCGAGTTTCAGAACCGAGTCCAACGGGTCCACACCGGGTGCGGCAGCCTTCTCTCCCTTTGCCGCCGCGGCCTTGGTTGCGCTCGCCGATTCGACAGCGGCTGATGGCTTCATCTTCCAGGCCGCGAACATGGTAACTCCACCGAGTGCGATGAAGGAGATCTTCGGCATACCCGGAATCAGCGCCAGCGAGAGAAGGCATCCGCTCACAATCCACAGCGGCCGCGCGGTGCGGAAGACTTGCCTGCCGATATCCGATCCCAGGGAATAATCAGATGCGGCGTGTGTGACCACAATGCCACCGGCTACAGAAACCAGCAGAGACGGGATGATGGCAACCAGGCCGTCGCCGACAGTGAGAATTGTGTAGGTCTTGAGCGCTGTTTGCAGCGGCACTCCCTGCTGGAAGACACCGATCAGGAATCCCGCGATGATATTGATGGCAGTAATGAGAATTGTCGCCAGCGAGTCGCGCTGGCTGAAACGTGCAGCGCCATCCATGGAACCGCAGAATTCGGCTTCGCGCGCAACGGCCTCGCGGCGCTGTCGGGCCTGGTCGGCGTTGATGAGCCCGGTGTTCAGGTCCGAGTCGATTGCCATCTGTTTACCGGGCATCGCATCCAAGGTGAAACGCGCCGTGACCTCGGCAGTGCGGACCGCGCCGTGACTGACCACCAAATATTGAATGGCGATCAGAGCAATGAAAATGACGAAGCCGACAATATAGTTGCCGCCAACAACGAACTGCCCGAATGCCTCAATAACTTTTCCTGCCGCCGACGAACCCTCGCTGCCATGCAGAAGAATGCGTCGGGTCGCCGCCAGATCGAGCGACAGTCGCATCAAGGTCAGGAGAAGGATGAGGCTTGGAAATACTGAGAAATCTACCGGACGCCGAACTTGAACCGCGGTCAGCAACACGAGCACCGATGCCGTGATGTTCAAGGTCAGCAGTAGGTCGAGAACGATGCTCGGCAACGGAACCAGCATCACGAACACAAGGGCCACCGCACCGGTCGGAATGATCCAGTCGGAATACGCGCGAAGGGTACTCAGCAGACTCGGCTTATTATTCACTGCGATACTCACTGCGGCCTCACAATAGTTCTTTGCACAACGGTTCCCCGTCTGCGTGCTTCGCGATTTCTCACTTCGACCTGCGCCTTGTAGATCAGGACGAGGATTTCAGCAACAGCGTGATAGAGCGCTGAAGGAATCGGGTCACCAACCTCGACGCTCTTATAAAGTGCCTGCGCCAGCGGTCTGTTTTCCATCACCGGAATATCGAGCTTCCAGGCAATTTCCTTGATCTTCGCTGCCAGATTATCGAGGCCCTTGGCCACGACAATGGGCGCGGCCATGTTTGGCTCGTAGCGAAGTGCTACGGCGTAGTGCGTCGGGTTGGTAATTACAGCGGTGGCCGTTTCAGCGGCCTTGAGCATTTGTTTGCGCCGCGTCTGGCGCTGGAGCCTTCGAATTCGTCCCTTGCTTGCAGGGTTGCCTTCGGTCTGTTTCATCTCGTCTTTGAGTTCCTGGCGGCTCATCTTCAGGTCGCCTTCGCTCTTCCACCACAGAAGCAAGTAGTCCACGCCGGACCAAATCAGAAGAACTAATCCCGACTTCCAGAGGATCTGCAGAAGAATGCCGCTGATCAGGCCGGCGAATCGGCGCGCATCCACGTACGAGCTTCCCAGGATGTCTTCCCAGTGAGCCCGGATCGTTGCAACGCCGATCCATGCGATGGCCGTGAACGGCAAAAGCGATTTAAGAATGTTGCTGAGCGCGGCGGGCGAAATCATCTGCTGGAGCCGATCGGCCGGACTCAAGCGCTCGAACTTGAATGAAAGTGCTTCGGGTGCAAAGACAAAACCACCCTGCGCCAATCCCGCAAATACCGATACTGCGCCGCCTACAACCACAATCGGAATCACCCAGCGCATCACCTCGATGCTCGTCCAGAACAGAAGCGGGCCGCCCGGCTCAATCGATTCCGAACGCGCAAGCTCGAGTGTGTCGCGGAAGAAATAGGTCCAGTGCGGAACGGCCTCGCGTCCCATCAGAAAGACAACGCCGGCTACCGCCGTCAGAGACAGCGCACCGCTCAGCTCGCGCGAGCGGGTGACCTGGCCCCGATTTCTCGCGTTTTGCCGATGTCGCGGTGTTGCCTGTTCTGTCTTGCTGGAATCTGCCATCGTCTCTCAACCTGCTAAATGAAAAATCCGCTCGCCGTTTGCCACCGCGTCCGTAAACAAACGGCGAAAAAGGTCGGGCCAATATTTGAGTGTTGCAATCAGAACCGAAATGCCAAGAAGGCTCTTCACAGCCGGGCCGAGCAGCATCAGCGGCATCTGCGGCGAAGACTTCCCAAGCAATCCAAGAATGATGTCCGCGGCGAGCGTTGCCGCAAGCACCGGCGCAGCAATCTGCACACCGAGTCCGAAGACTTCGCCCACCGTTTTAAACAGGGCCATCGTAAACAGGCTGCTCAGATGCGCCGTTCCCGGCGGGACGTATCGAAAGCTGTTAGCCACGGCGCGCAGCAGCCAGAACTGCACGTCCATCTGAAGAAAAAGCAACATGACGATGCTCTGGTAGAACGTGGCCATCACCGTCGTATCCACCTGGGTCTGCGGATCGAGGAGATTGACCAGCGAGTACCCCATCTGAATTCCCAGCACCTGGCCAGAAAGCTGAATTGCCTCGAACACAATGTTGGTCGCAATCCCCATCCCCACGCCCACCAGGAATTCGGTAAACACCAGCAGCGGCCACTGATTCATCAGGTGCGGATCGATCTGCTGCCCCACCGTGGGATACAGCAGGAACGTCATCGCGATCACGAGAATCGCCTTGATACGAATCGGAATTACCAGGCTGCCAAAAAACGGCGCGAAGAGCATGAGCCCCGACATCCGCACACCTATCGTGAGGAAGCTGGTAATGATCGTCATCAAAGGGATCTCAATCATTTCAGGTACTCGTGAAAATCGGAGAACGTGCTAAGCGTGAAAGTTGCCAGGTGACGCCACATCCACGGCATGGAGAAAAACAACGCGCCCCCCGTGGCAACCAGCCGCGCAACGGTAGAAACGGTGGTGTCCTGCAGCGACATCAGCACCTGCACGACGTTGACCAGCAGGCTGACAAAAATCGCGACGGCCAATATCGGTCCCGCGAGGATAACGACCTCCTGCAACATTGACCGGCCCAGCAACACAACTTGATCGACGTCCATAAGCTCAGCTAAAACTCCTCATCAATGAACTGATCAAGAGGTGCCAGCCATCGACCATCAGGAACAGCAGCAACTTGAGTGGAGTGGAAATAACGACCGGCGGCAACTGCAGCATGCCCACCGAAGTAGTAATCGAAGCGACAACCATATCGACAATCAAAAATGGCAGAAACAAAACCGTGCCGATTTGAAAACCGGCTTTCAGCTCGGACAAGATATAAGCCGGCAACAACACCCGCATCGACAAATCGTCCGTCGAGTTGGGACGGGGTTCTTTTGCCAGCTCGATAAACAGCGCAACATCCTTCTCCCGTACGTAGTGCGACATGAATTTCCGCAACGGTACTTCGCCGCGGCTGAGCGCTTCCATCGCGGTAATCTGCCCCGACTGCACGGGGATGATCGACTCCTGGTAAATCTGGACCGCAATCGGCTGCATCAGAAAAAACGTAAGCACCAGCGACAGCCCGATGAGTGTTTGGTTGGACGGCGTGGTCTGCAGTCCCAGCGCCTGGCGTAAGAAATGGAAGACGATCAGAAGGCGCGCAAACGGCGTTACGCACATGAGCATCGTCGGGATCAGCGTCAATCCAGTCAGGAGGATGATGATCGACCACGGCACCGATTCCCCGGGCATGCCTTGAATCTGCAATCCCCCAGTGGTCGACGCCGGAATGACCGGAGGAGTATTGACAAAGGTGGTGGAAGGATCGGGCGGCGGTGCAACAAATGGAACCGGAGGCTGCGCTGCCCCATTCGCAGCAGTGGGTGCGGCCGCGTCCGGAGCAGCAGGTGCCGCCGCGTCCGATGGAGAGGGTGCCGCTGCGTTCGATGGAGCCGGTGCCGCGGGATTCGGAGGGGGGGCTACTGCGGCAGCTGCGAGCTGGTTAGTAGAGGCATCTGTTCCGGACACAGCAGAGGGCGCCTGCGCGAATGCAGGGATCGTAATCGACAGCGATAAAGCGATCGCACATAGTCCGCCGGCCCGGAACAAAATCATTCAGAAGGCTCCAACAACTCATCCAGGGATTCCAGGTCTTGAACGGATTCCTGCGTTTCATCGAGTTGCGCAAGCAGCGAGACACCCGCCGTACCGCCCCCGATCAGGTACCTGCGGCCCTCGGCGTGAAGAATTGCCACAAAGCGCTTTTCTCCCAGCGCAAGCGTCTCTGCGACGCGGAGTTGCTTCTCCACAGCGGTGCGCGCACCAAGCCACGAAAATGCGCGGCTCAGGAAGTTGGGCTGGGGCGCGACAGGCTCCGGCGGCAGCTTCGGTTTCGGCACACGGCGCACTTGCTGGTTCCGCAGCGCCTCCATCTTCCGGCCGCCCGTATAGCTCTGGAGTGAGGAAGAATGCTGGCTTGGCGTCGCCAGATATTCCGTTGCCTTCGACTCTCTGACGGCCCTCCGCGGCATGCGATGCATGGAAGGTTTTTCAACTGAAATCTTCAGGTTCATATTTGCTCCGTAATGCGAACGGCGAGCCGGTCTCCGACTACTTCAAACTCGGTCCAGCCGATCAGCAGTTGATTGACGCGCACCGGCACGTCGCTTGTGTGGTGGCATGCGGTCTCCACAATCGACCCTTCCTTCAAAGCGAGAAGATCGGCGATTGTAAAGTGCACGACAGGAACTTCGAGCGTGAGCGTGCACGGCAGCCACGGCAGGCTGTCGAGCAGATCTTTCCGCTGCGCCGGATCTGCCACGAAGGGCTTTCCAGGGTTGGGGTCCAGGTTGGGATTCAGGTTGTGAGCTGCAGTACTCATTGAGCCTCTGGTGCGCTCCGAACCTCAGTCCGAATGCCTCCCCAGGATGAAGTGCTTCGTCCCGGCCTTCGGTATTCAGCAACAGATGGAGCGGTGCACAAAGGTAAAAGCAATCGGAGGGCCGGAATGAAAGATGGGATTCCGCCGCGGCGGGAGGGCCGCCAGTTCCGGCTCATATATTTCTATTTAAAGTATTTAAAGAGAGCTACACGGGAGAATACGCCGCGCGTGCGGACCCATGGCTGGTGAGACAGCCATGAGAGCCAGCACGCTGCGGCGAACCCTCACGAAGGAGAACAATTCCTTCGGGAAATTCTCTAATCGTATTTTAAGAACTGCAAAATCTGTCTCAAGCTACTACTGGATCACCGCCAGCGTTGCCTGTGACACTTGGTCAAGTGTGGTGAGGACCTTGGCATTGGCCTCGTATCCCTGCTGCGCCACGATCATGTTGGCGAACTCCGTCGAGAGGTTGACGTTCGATCCTTCCACCGCTCCACCCGTGATCGTTCCCCTGCCTGCCGTGCCCGCCAGGCCGATAACCGCCGCACCTGACGCGAAGGATGCTTGATAGTCGCTGTTTCCGGTTTGCGTCAAGCCCTCGTTGTTGGCAAAACTGGCGAGCGCCACCTGGCCGAGGGCCAGTGACTGATTGTTCGTGAACTGTCCCTGCACCGTTCCATCGGGAAGAATCGAGTATCCCGTGAGCGATCCGGTTGCGAAGCCATTCTGCGAGGTTGCGCTTGTCGCACTGGTTCCGGCTTGCTGGGTAACTGCGGACGATCCGTTGCTGCCCGCTAGGTTCCAGCTGAGGGTCATGTTCGCGGCCCCATCGGCCAGTCCGTTGATGGCGATACCCGCAACCGCTCCCGTCGGCGCGGTTAGTTCACCCGACGAGTTGAACGTCATGGCGCCGGTCTTCATAACCACCGGGGCGCCCGTGCCTCCCTGATCGGCGGCGGGAATAGAAATACTGTAGGTCCAGGCGTTGGCCGCCGTGTTGACGTAATTGACGGTGAGGGTGTGCGACTCGCCGAGCGAATCGTAGACGGTGATCGGCGCGCTATAGCTGGCGCCCACGGCCGCGGTTGCGTCCAGGTTGGTGTTCATCTGGAAAGTGGTCGTGGCCGACGCAGGTATGTTGTTCGCCGCGTTCACCACGATCGGCACCAATGCCGAGCTGGTTGAAACTACACCGGCGGTCGCGGGATAACCCATCACAAGCTGGCCTTGGGGGGTGGTGAGCTGTCCCTGTGCATCGACCGTAAAGTCGCCGGCGCGCGTAAAGCTATTTACGCCACTACTACTCTGCACCACGAAGAATCCGTTGCCCTGCAGCGCCATGTTCGACGCAATGCCGGTGTCATTGATGTTGCCGTTGGCGAAGTTGGAGACCGTGCCATCGGTTTCCACACCGTTGCCCATCTGGACCGGGTCGCCGTTGCCCGAGGTCGCCGCGACTCCATCGAACACACTGGCGAAGCTCAGCGATTGATCCTTGTAGCCATCGGTGTTCAAATTCGCGAGGTTATTGGCGATCACGTTCAGCGACGATGAGGTCGCTGCAAGGCCTGAAAGAGGAATCGAAAACGCTGACATTTATCTAACTCCTGTGTAGGTGGGATATGAGGCTGTTGCTTTGGGCAGCGCGTAGGTGCCGTAGAGGTTCATGAGACCCGCATTGGCCGTTGCCGGCGCCATGGGTAGTTGATAGGCCGCTGCGGCTGCCGCGGAAGGATTTGTCTGCAAGGTACTCGTTGCCTTCCCAACAGCCGTCGGATTCGGTTGGCTTGCACCCGATGTTGAAGAACTGCCCGAGGTTCCTGAAGTTCCTGTTCCCCCCGAACTGCCCGAAGATCCTGATGTGCCCGATGTCGGCGTAGTGGTCATGCTCGAAAGCGTCTGATTGATCGAGATGAGCTGATCCAACTGATTCAGAGAAACCATCTGACTCACCATCTGAGTCGGATCCACGGGCGATGTCGGATCCTGGTTCTGTAGCTCCGTCACCAACAGGTTCAGGAAGGTGTCCTGCAAACTTGAGGCAGAATTGCCCGTGCCCGGTGTGCTGCTCGTCGAGCTTGTTGAGCTGGTGGCCGCCTTCACCGCGCTGGCGGCAGCTCCCAGAACCGGGGCGGCGATTGCCGGGATAAAACCTTGAATGTTCATCTTCAATTCCTTTCAAAAAAGCGATGACTGCCTAGGCCCTGATATCCAACCGGTCACTCACGACCGCAACCGAAGGGACCCTGAGGACCATTCGATCGGTTTCCAATGCTGGTGCTGTGCCTTCCAACTGAACTGATGGGGTGAAGGCTCGTTGATCTTTCGGTGAGGACTGTCCTCGCTCGCCGGAGAATGAGGCGCCGCCCTGGCTCACCTCGATGGAAGCGTGCAGTCCATATTGGTTGTCGAGTTTCGTCTGGATCGACGGGATGTGAGCCGATATCGCGTTGCTCAGTTCACTGTGATCCACTGAAATCTGCGCTTGCATCTGCTGCTGCGAGACCATCGTCCGAATCGAGATGTCGCCGAATTCCGTCGAATGCATGCCTACGCGCATCTCCGTTTCGCTCATCGACTGGATCAATCGCGCGGTGTTGATGCCTGACGTCGCCCCGCTGCCCGCGGCGTTCAATTGCTCTGAAGGTAGGTTGGCAGACTCGTCGGAACGATGTGGTGTGCTGTCGGTGGAATCTGTCGCGGTATGGACCGTTGCCGCTTGATGGGTGGCCGCAACCGTTGCAAACGCGATGGGCTGCGAAGTGCCGTTATCGCTCGGCTTGGCTGCCACAGGGTTTGTCTGCGAGGCATCCGTTGGCCCGTGCTGCGCTGTGTCGCTGCCATTCTGTGCGTTGTGCGATGAAGCTCCCGGCGAGTCTTGCGACGTTGCTTTTGCAGTGCTCGTCGTCGAGGCTGCGCCCGATAAGCCGGACAGGCCGGAACTTGTATTGAACGTGGTGGCGGACGCTTTGAACTGGTTCGCCTTGCCGCCAAGCAGATTGGCGTCCATGTTGTTTGGAAGAATCGCAGCCGAAAGGAACGTGCTTGCTACGGGCAGACTCGTCACGCGGCCGGATGCCTGGGTCGAAGCTTGCGCGTTTGTGGCTGAACCATCGACCGACGGAGTGGCTGATCCATCTGCTGAAGTTCCGGTCGCACTGTTATCCGGCGAGGTCAATGAGGAGGCCTGCGCCGTCGCCGGTTGGAATGCGGCAAGACTGTTCTGGAGGATCTGCGCTCCATTCGCAATGATCTGCGGAGTCGCGTTCTGCTGCGCTTTGGCGTTGGCCGGCTGCGAAGCAGCGACGAGTTGTTGCCCGTCGTGAGTTGCGACCGTCTGACTCTGTCCTGCCTGACTCTGTCCTGCCTGATTCGATCCGGTCTGCGCCAGTCCTGTCGGGACAGCTTCGGAAATCAAAGCGTCGACGGACGGAGCCGAATTCGATGGCATTTGTGAATCGATGATTTGATCCGCAGACGACGAAGTGAGTGGGGTGACCGTTACGGGCGGGAGTACAGTCTCTTGAATTGGAACGCTCTGAACGGTCGCGGCGATCGAAGCATCAACAACCGTTCCTGCGACTGGCTGCGTCTGCTGCTTTCCAGCTTTGCCTGTCGGATAGGAGACCGGCTGTGCGGCCGACTGGGGAGCCCACTGAGAAGCAAGGCCCAATTGCGCCGCATCGAGTTTCGCGGTCGGAATGGAAGGTCCGAGAATTTGAGAGGTCACGGCCGCAGTTCCGTTCGCCATAGACTGGCTAGCTTGCTGACCGTTGGATTGATCTTGCGCTGGGTTCGTTCCGGCAGGCGAAGAAACAGACGATGCGCCCGCATCCAACACATTTTGGATAGCAGCCGCCTGCGAATTCTCTCCCTGGCTTGGTGTCGAATCTGATTGGTCATCGGACCCTGTCTGCGCACCGGAGCCGGAAGAAGCCTTAACGCCCAGAAAATCGGCTCCCGAATCCATCAAGAGGATGTCGAGAAACGACGCACCGGCGGTCTTCGCGGTGGTAGCCAGCGGCATCGTTGCATTCGTCGTCACGGCTTTGGGCGCAATTCGCACGCTCGTTTAGTTGCACGCTCCCTGCCAGTAAATGCGCCCCGGACTACCACTCCCATATCCGCATAAGTGGCTCATTTCATAAAAGATAGGAAAAGAAGTGGAATTGCCCGCAACCCGCATAACCGGCAAAGCAGGCAAGGCTTGCCGTACGCGGTAGGCAAACCGTGCCTAGTTCGCATCTCGTACGATCTTCCGTGCCCCCTCCTTTCTTTCATCCGGAGCGAAGCCGAAGGACCTGCGGTTGCTTTTCGCGCGCATCCCGCCGCGCGGCGCTCCCTGCCCCATCCTTTCCGTTTCTTTTTGCGGAAAGGGTGGGAAAGCACCCACCCATCCCCCGCCAGCGCCCATGCAGTCATCCATCGCCCGTGCAGCCATCCTGAGCGAAGCCGAAGGGGACCTGCTTTTGTTTTCCCTTCGTGAATCAGCAAGTCCATGGGTGACCTAGGTCTCGCTTCCGAGACCTGGGAAGCACAAATCCAAACCCGAAGGCCTCTTGAGCGAAGTTCGACGCGTTATTTGCGCGCATCTGAGTCGAAGGACCCCGATGTTGCGATCTTCGATGAACGGGTCTTTGTTCGTGGGTGGAGGGTGAACCCTGGGGCACCCCAGGTTCCGGCGTACCGGAGAGCCGCGACGAACCCTTCAAATTTGCATGGATCCAAAGAGAGAAATTGCAGAAGATTACGATGACTTATGCCTGTCAAGCCAACAATCGCATCGGCGCCCAAATCGCAACGAAAACAGTAGCTATTCTTCGCAAATCCGCGCCAACACCTGTATCCACCAACACAATTGTTCCACGTGGAACAATTTCGGAAGTATGGAGCACACATTCTTAGGCGCCACGCGAAGCGATTGCCTGGACGGCCAGTCCAAATTGTTCCACGTGGAACAATTTTCGCGCGCCGAAGCTTTCAATGAGCCACGCGAAGCCCTCTCCTGGGCGGCTAGTTTTCAGTTGCGTTGCCAGCGCGACGCGAAGATGTCGTCGACGCGTTTCTGCTGAAGATGTTCCTGTTCCTGCTTGAACTCAATCTTCTTCTGCTCCAGCAAGTCAGTCAGCACCTGGCGTCCGTTGTAGGCGGCCTGGTACACCTTCATTTGAGTATCGCGTTGCTGCTGAAGCGTTTGAAGAGTGTCGAGGAGAATCTGCTTCGCCTCGAGAGCGGAGTTCATCTGCGCATCCATGCTCTGCAAGTCATACGCGGGAATTGAATTCTGCAGGGCTTTTTCTCGTGCATCGCCTGCTTTTACAAGCTCGTCGGTCAACTCTTCAATGCGTTGTTTGACGCGAGCGACTTCCATCTCCACTCTTTGAAGTGCGAGTTCTTCACGTCGTTCAATGCTCTCCCGAACGCTGAGAACAGACGCGAGTGAAAATCGAAACACCACTTCAGAGCCTCCTGCATTTGGCTGTCAAGGAATCTGTTTATCCGGGCAGCGCAACCAGCCGTTGAACGGATTCCTGGTAGGTGCAGAATTCATCCGGTTTCTGCTGCAAAAAGCTATGGATCCCGGGCAAATTTTCGATGGCATTGTCCAGGATCGGATCCGTGCCTTTTTGATAGGCGCCGATGCGAATTAGATCCTCAGATCTGCTATGAGCGGCCATCAAGAGGCGCATCGAATTTGCCTTGGCGAGGTGCTGTTCTGAAACCATGCTGCTCATCAATCGGCTAAGGCTTTCCAGGATTGAGATCGGCGGGTAATGGTTCCGAAGCGCAAGGTTTCGATCGAGCACAATATGGCCGTCGAGCAGCGATCGAACAGTATCCACAACCGGATCCTGCTGATCGTCGCCTTCCATTAGGACAGAGTAGAAAGCAGTGATGCTTCCTTTGTCGAAATTTCCGACACGCTCAACCAGGCGAGCCAGCATATTGAGGACTGAGGGCGTGTAGCCCTTCGCTGTCGGCGGCTCACCTGCCGCTAGTCCAATCTCGCGCTGTGCCATCGCGAATCGGGTCAGCGAATCGACGATGAGAAGTACATTTTTCCCCTGGCTTGCGAAATGTTCAGCGACGGCGGTTGCCGCAAGCGCTGCGCGAATGCGGAGCAAAGGCGACTGATCGGAGGTGGAGACAATGACCACTGAGCGCCGCAGACCCTCGTCGCCGAGAACTTCGAGGAACTCTCCGACTTCGCGTCCGCGTTCGCCGACCAGCGCTAGCACCGTCATGTCCGCGGCAGTTCCGCGGGCCATCATGCCGATGAGCGTGCTTTTGCCGACGCCGCTGCCGCCGAAGATGCCGATGCGCTGACCTCGGCCGCAAGTTAGAAAGCCATCGATGGCGCGGATGCCGCAGCTCAGTGGCTCACGAATCGGAACGCGCTCCAATGGAAGCGGAGCAGAACCATCGAGGGTGATGGAATGGACGGCGCGATAGTCGCCTTTGTGATCGAGCGGATTTCCTGCCGTATCGATCACACGACCAAGCATCCCCGGCCCAACACGGATCGAAGGGCGAGCTCCCCACGTGACAAGCTTGTCACCGAATCGAAGACCCTGCGGCTGGTCGGCGGCCATAGACAACATCGTGGAACCGCGAAATCCGATGATCTCTCCGGAGTAGCTTTGTCCTTCGTGCCCCGTGAACAGGCATGATTCGCCGACAGAGCAGAAAGGACCGTCGGACTCAATGAGGCTGCCGACGACCTGCGTAATACGGCCGCTCCAACGCACTGTCGATCCGACCTTAAGGTAGTGGGTATAGGGAGCCAGGAGCGGGCGATTCATCGAGTCGCAGGCCTCAGAGCGAGCAGATCGAAAAAGCCTTGCTCCACCTCTTTCAGCTGTGTATCGAGGCCGAAGTTCGCAGTACCGAGTTCTGTTTCAAGTAAGCAATCGTGCTCGCCGAGCTGCGGATCCTCGGTCACTTCGACGTGCGACATGCTTGGGATTCCAGCAAAGTAGCGATTCCAACTGTTCCCTCGACCGGGAGCCACGCGAATGGTCACGCTGGAACCTTCGCGCATTCTCTCCACCGCGATTCTCACCAGCGCAGCCAGGAGCATCGGATCTACCTGAGCCTCCCGGTGCAGGATTTTTGCGGCAATCGCGAGAGCGAGCTGAACGATCTCCGCCTCCACTTGTGCGTAATAATGACTGCGCTCTTCTTCGAAGCCTGAAATGAGGGCGGCAATGGGCGCGCGTGCTGCGACGAGTTTCTGTTCGAACTCCTGGCGCAGTTTCTGTTCTGCCTGGTGCGCCGCTTCGGCTCTTTCGCGCTCGATCCTGGCGGCCAGCGCATCGGCTGAAAGCCCCAACTCGTCGTCGGCTTTGCCGATTCCGTCTTCGGATGCCGAGAGAGATTCGGATGGTGCTATAGGGTCGCGCGACTTCTGCGAGGACATGTCGCGGTATTGCAGGACAGTGATAGGGACCGAAAGTGCGGCGCTGTAATCTGTGTTAGAGGACATACTCGTCTTCTCCCTCACTCTTCAATACGATCTTTCCTTCCGATTCGAGCTTGCGTGCAATGGCGACAATCTCGCTCTGTGCCTTGGCAACGTCTTTGCCGCGGACCGGCCCCATCATTTCGGAGTCTTCCTTCATCATCTCCACAGCGCGCGAGGACATGGTGCGATAGATATGGGTGCGCAGATCTTCGCTCGCTCCCTTCAACGCGACCATTAGGGTCTTCTTGTCGACGGCATTCATGAGTTCGCGCAAATCCGGCTCTGGAACTTCGAGGAAGTTCTCGAAGGTAAACATCATGTCCCGAATGCTGATGGCGAGCTGCGGCTCTTCAGCTTCGATCTTCTCCAGGATTTCGCGAGTGGTGTTGGCGTCCAGACGATTCATCAGGTCCGCAAGGTTTTTGGTTCCGGAATCAGTGCGCCTGGTCTGCTCCCCTGAAGACGCGAAGCGGCGATTCAACACCCTGGAAGCCTTTGCTGCAGCTTCCGGAGAGAATTGCCCCATCGTAGCCATGCGCCGGATACAGTCGGCGCGAGCATCCGGCTCAAGATTCATCAACAACGAAGAAGCCTGCTTTGCGTCGAGATGGCCGAGAATCAAAGCCTTGGTCTGCGCGTGCTCGCCGGCCAAAAACCTGGCCAGTTGCTGAGGCTCTGTCTTCTTGAGCCTATCCAACTTGAACGTGGCGCTTTCGTCCGGATGGGCGAGGCGCTCAACCATGGTTTTCGCGCCGTTCTCTCCGAAGGCCTTGACCAACAGGCGAATGGCGACGTCCCGGCCGCCGGCCGCAATGTATTCACGGGCGGCCATCATCTGGTGATATTCCTCGAGAACCTGCAGTGTGATCTCAACGGGCACGTTCGCGAGGTTGGCCACCTCATCGGTGATTCGCTCCAGATCTTTGCTGGGAAGATTGCGCAAGATGGGGGCTGCCTCGTCCTCGCCAAGGAACGAGAGGAGAATGGCCGCTTTGCGTGCGCCAGTTGTGGGAGCGGATTCGATGGTACCCATGATTACTCCTCCCGCATCCAGGCCTGCATCGCGCGGGCCGTGTCCACCGGTTTCTGCCTGACCAATTCAAAGGTCTGCTCTTTGAGCTGTGCGGCGCGGAGAACGCCATGTCCGGTCTCAGCAGAACCGGCGGCGAGCGACTGCACCTGCGCGGCTGTGAGGGCGGGTTGTCCGGGCGCACCGGGCGCCGCAAGCTGGTTCGCACTCAAGGCGTGTTTCTGAACGGGCCTTAGTACAAGTAGGTAGGCGAGCATGAAGAGCAGCAGAAGCGACATAGGCCGCAACAATGACGAGTAATCCGAGACTGTCTTTTGCACCTGGGTGGTCCAGGTTACCGGGGCGAGATCGGTCTCAGTCGAATTCGAATCGAACGACATGTTCTGCACGCTGATCGTGTCGCCGCGCTTCGCATCGAAGCCGATTGCGGCTTCAGCGAGCTCGCGGATCTTGTTCAGTTCATCTTGCGATCGCTTCTGTTTCGTAAAGGTCGTTTTTCCGTTGTGGACGGTTTTCACGACAGCATCGTCAACCAGAAGGGCTGCGGTAACCCGCTGAATGCGGCCTCCGGGCACGATGGTGTGGGTTATGGTCTTGTTGACTGCGTATTGCGCGTTTTCAGACTTGGACGTCTGTGTTGGCCCCGGGGTGACGGTGCTAGTGTTTTGTGCGGGCTTCGCCGGCTTTGTCGTGGGGATATTGCTCGAAGTTCCGGGAACGCCGATGGTGGCAGAACCTCCAGCAGCCTGGTCTTCTGTTTTCTGATCGCTCAGCAACGCGCTCACCGATGGGTCGTACTTTTCCTGACTCTCCTCGGTGGAGCCCTGATCGTAATCCACATTTACGCTGGCGCGAATCGCATTGGCGCCGACCACGGGTTCCAATGTGCTGATGAGGCGCTGGGTCAACCGACCTTCCTCAGCTTCGTCGTTGCCCTGTTCGTCGTGACCTGAGCCGAGCGACATGTCGGTATCGGCATCGATGATCGAAACATCTTCCGGCTTGAGTTGATCCACAGCTCCGGCAACCAGCCGTGAGATCGCAATCGCTGAATCTTTTGAAAGGCCGCCGCGACGGAGCTTCAGAATCACAGAAGCTTTGGCGAGATGTTGGCGGTCAAGGAAAACCGAGTCGGTGGGCATGACGAGATGAACCCGCGCGCGCTCGACATAAGCAAGCGTCTGGATTGTTCGCTCCAGTTCGCCCTCCATTGCACGCTGATAGGCAACTTTTTCGTCGAACTCTGTCTGGCCCCAGGTCATCTTGTCAAAAAGCTCGAACCCCATGCGTCCGCTGTGAGGCTGTCCCTGCTCCGCGGTCAGCATGCGTGCCGCATCCAGCTTGTCCGCAGGAACACTGACCGTCTTGCCGTCAGGACTGAGTTGGTGAGGAATATTCTGAGCCGCCAGTTGTGTTGCCAACGCTTGCGCGTCCGCAGGCTCCAGATCCTTAAACAGCGGCTTGTAGTCGGGCGTGCTGAGTAGCCGCACAAATAGGGTAAGGAGCAGCACGGTGGCTCCAGCCCCGCCCAGAAGGAATGCCTTCTGCGTTCCAGTGCGACTTGCCCAAAAATTTTTCGCCTGATCGGCTACGTTTGTCATGCCTGCCATTGGGATTCAATCCTAGAACTGCATTTTCTCGATATCCTGATACGCGCTGACAATCTTGTTGCGGACTTGCATCATCAGCTGGAAGGAAACGTCCGCTTTTTCGACTGCGATCATCACGTTGTTCAGGTCGGCGCCTCCGCCTTGCAAGAGACTGCTCACCTGCGAGGCAGCGTTGTCGTTCAGCGCATTCACATTGTTCACGGCGTTGGACAGAATGGAGCCGAAACTATCGCTACCGGAGCCGGCCTCGCTGCCCAGCGAGGGAAGTTGGGGAACCTGAAAATTGGGAATTGGGCCAAATGTTACGTTGCTCATTGTGCTGCTCCCTGCTCTATGAAGTTTTCAATATTTCGAGCGATTGCTGAATCATCTGCTTCGCCGCGCTCACTGCAGATGCATTCATCTGATAAGCGCGTACGGCGCCCATGAGATCGACCATTTCGGTTACCGGGTTGATGGCCGGATAGGCTACGAAGCCGTTCTTGTCGGCGTCCGGATTGCCGGGCTCGTAGCGCATGATCGGCGGCGTGGTGTCGTTTACAACCTGGCTGAGTTGTACCGAGCCGCCCGCAGCCTGGCCGAATCGGCCAACCCGATTGAGCACGGTGCGAAATGGAGAAGAATTTGTTGCGCTGAAGACAACTTCCTTGCGCACGTAGGGACCGCCCTGGTCGGTGTGCGTAGTTTCGGCGTTGGCCAGGTTGGCGGAAGTTACTTCTGCCCGCTGGCGCTCCGCCGTGAGTGCCGAGGCGCTGATACTCATCATGTCGAATAAACCCATGTCCCCTCCCTACTCTTTGTTGATCGCGGTCAACAGCGTTTGAAACTGATCCTTGATGAGCGCCACGCCCATTTGGTACTGGAGTTGCGTCTGCGAGAGCACAAGACCTTCGCGATCGATGTTGACGTTGTTGCCGTCAGGACGCTCCGGCAGACCCTCGACATCATTGATGGCAGGCCCGAGCTGCGCGTCGTCGCCCTTGAGCATTACCTGTTGCATCGCGGATTGAAAGTTGACGTCCTTGACGTGATAGCCAGGTGTATCTACATTGGCGATGTTGGATGCGACTAACTGCTGCCGGTCGGAGGTGACCTTGAGATAACCCTGAAGCAATTGCATTAAGGATATGGTCGCCATGTTATGCATACCTCCTAGGGGGGAGACCGTATTCACGAATCTTGTTGCGCAGGGTCCGGAGACTGATGCCGAGCATTTCCGCGGCAACAGTCCGGTTCCCGTCGGTGAGAGCCAGAGTTCTTTCCAGGTGAAGTTTTTCTACCTGGCGGATGGGAGTGCCTGCCGGCGCGGTGGATGGAGCTGAGATTTGAGGAGCCGGGACGTAAGTCGTGCGTGCGATGCCGGCGCTGCCCTGGAATTCCATCTCGAAGCAGTTGGCATCGATGTCGTGCGTATCGGTGAGAGTGAGGACTCGCCGCATGAAATTCGCCAGCTCGCGCACGTTTCCGGGCCAGGAGTGAGACTGCAGACGCTCGAGAAAATCCGGATGAAGCCGAGGAGGAATCGACCGATGTTGCGCCGAATATTTTTCGGCAAAGTGGCGGGCGAGGACGGGAATGTCTTCGCGCCTTTCGCGCAACGGCGGGAGCGAAAGGGGGATTACATTGAGCCGGTAATAAAGATCGGCGCGGAACTGGCCACGCTCGACCATGGCGGCAAGGGAAACGTTTGTGGTGGCGATGACGCGAATGTCGACGTGCACTGGAGAGCTTTCGCCTAGACGATCGAACTCGCGCTCCTGCAAAACGCGGAGGAGTTTGGGTTGAAGATTGAGGGGCATCTCGCCGATTTCATCCAGCAGAATCGTGCCGCCGTTGGCCAGTTCGAATTTGCCAGAGCGGTTGGCGATAGCGCCGGTGAATGCGCCCTTTCCGTGGCCAAAGAGCTCGCTTTCAAGCAGCGATTCCGGAACGGCTGCGCAATTTACCGCGACGAAGGGCTTGGTGCTTCGGTTGCTGGAATCGTGGATGAAGCGGGCGAGGAGTTCCTTGCCGGTGCCGCTCTCGGCTTCAATTAATACATCGGCTCCCGTGCTGGCAGCTGCCCTGGCACGGTGCAGGGTGCGGAGCAGCGAAGGCGCGTGACCGACGATATGGCCGGTTGCAGCAAGGTCGTCGACAGGCAACTGCTTGGTGCGGCTCATTACCTGGGCCGCGGTGGCTTGCAGGCGATCGAACGGAATTGGCTTGGTGAGGTAGTCGAGCGCGCCGTCGCGCATCGCGTTGACTGCGTCGGGGACGGAGCCGTAGGCGGTGAGCAGGATGACGGCGGTTTCAGGAGACGCTTTTCTGGCGGCCCGCATGACTTCCATGCCGGTGCCGTCGGGCATGCGCATGTCAGTCACCACGAGGTCGAACTCCTGGCCTTCGACGCCACGGATCGCATCGCGCACGGAGGAGGCAGTTTCAACACGCCAGCCGTGACGCAGAAAATTCGCGCGTAACGCGGTGCGAATTCCCGGCTCGTCGTCGACCACCATTACCGACAGCACTTCATCACTCGTCATAGGGCTGGAAACTCCAACTGGAACGTACTTCCTTCGTGGATGCGGCTGGTGACACGAATCTCTCCGCCGTGCTGGGCCATGAGGCGCTTAGATACGGCCAGGCCCAGGCCCGGGGTTTCGCCGTTGGCGCTGAATCCTGCTTCGAAGATGTGGGCGATGACGCTCTCCGGGATGCCGCAGCCGGTGTCTTCGATCTCGACCACGGCATAGTTGGCTCCGTCGCGCGTCACTCGTCGTGTCGAAACATCAACGCGGCCGCCGGCTTCGGTATGGCGGATTGCGTTGACTACGATGTTCAAAACGATTTGGTGAATTGCGTCTTCGTTGCCCTGGATTGACGGGGTGTCGGCCGCGGCGAAGAACGAGAGCTGCAAGCCGGTCTGTTCGGCGATGGGCTGTACGAACACCAGGCCGCTTTGGACGCAGGCGGCAAGATCGACCGGAGCGAGGCGAGATTTGCTCTCGTCATTCAGGCTGAGCACATTGTTGACTGTGCCCGATAGCCTGCGGATACCGGCGCGCAGATGAGAAATCCATTGCGACGATGTGCCCAGGTCCTGTTCGATCAACTCGGCAAATAATTCCATGCTGGCTAATGGATTTCTAATTTCATGAGCCAGCATCGTTGAAATCTCGGCGAGGACGGTTGCACGGCGTGCAGTTTCCCGCTCCTGCTCCGCCTGCTTGTTCGCAGTGATGTCACGGAGAATCCAGATGCTTTGCAGGTGGTTGGGGGTATCGGCTGAGCCTTGGGCAGACATGATGGAGAGAAGCTTCCGATTGCCGATCGCCAGCCAGCGATTGTCCGATCCCGATTGGACACATACTTCGCGGTCAAGGCGATCATCCGGCCCTTTGGCAAGCGCCTCAAAGTCCACGCCACTCACGCGTGAGAGGTCATGGAGGCTGTGGATCTTGGCTTTTCCGAGGTCCAAGAGCCGACGTCCCTCGGGATTGATCATGACGATGCGCTCGGCATTGTTCAGAACGAGCACGCCGCAGGGCATCGAATCGAGCATCTGCTGGAGTGCCGCCCGCATGCGATCGTTCTCGGCCAGGCTGCTGGTGAGAGCGGCGTTGCGTTTGGATAGTTCCAGGCTGAGATGCGCGACTTCCTGCTGGAGTTCGCGATAGGAAGCCTCAAGAACAGATGAGGCAGAGATGAATTCAGAGAATGCGTCCGCAAGCAGCTGTGGATTGGGGATGGAATCCACACCCAGCTGGTTTATTGGAACGGCATGAGAACTCGGCAGCATTTGCCTATCTGACATGCACGACGAGTGCCAAACCGGGAATGGATGCCCAAAATGGGCGAGCGCGCTACAAAATGATGTGTTCGGGCTTGATTTCGTCCTCGGATCCCACGAGGATTGTTGCCCGTTCGATTGCATTACGCAGCTCACGGACGTTCCCCGGCCAGCCATGCTGGGCCATGATCTGGAATGCTTCGCGCGAGATGGAGACCCCGGGATGGAATCTTCCCGCGAACGAGATGGCCAGATCCTCCAGGTCACTCAAGCGATCCCTTAAGGGCGGCAGGTGAATGGGAAAAACGGCCAAGCGGTAATAGAGGTCTTCGCGAAACTGTTGCTGAGCGACGCGCTTCTTGAGGTCTGCATTGGTCGCGGCAATCACGCGAACATCGACTTTGAGGTTCTCGTTCCCACCAAGGCGCTGTACCTCACCCTGTTCGAGGAACCGAAGGATTTTGCTTTGCAGCGAGAACGGCATATCGCCGATCTCGTCGAGGAAGAGCGTCCCCCCGTGTGCAGCATGGATACGTCCGATGCGAGCTTGCACGGCGCCGGTGAACGAGCCCTTGGTAAACCCAAAGAGTTCTGCTTCGAGCAGGGTTTCGGGGATCGCAGAACAGTTCACCACCACAAACGGCTGGTTTCTGCGGCTGCTGATCAAATGGATTTCCTGAGCGATCAGGTCCTTGCCTGTCCCGCTCTCTCCTGTGACCAGGACGGTCGTATCGCGTGCCGCCACCATCCGTGTCAGCGCGTAGGTACGCAACATCGGCTCCGAAGTCCCGATCATGCTGCGCAGCTTGCCCCTGTGCTCGGGGTGGATCCTTGTACCCTCGTTGCCCGGCATGGGAAGAGGGCTAGTCCGAAGTGAACCAGTCTGATTGACAACGTCGGCGAGTTTTTTGGATACCGGTGTTGGCGATGCACTCCCGACCAGAAGCTGGCCCGTGTGGGCGTTCAGCATCATGATCTGGGTATTCGGGAAGCGGTCCCTGACAATGCCATGAAATTCGCCCGGTTCGAGGTCCGGCAGCGAGGGGTCGAGAAGGAGCACTCCATCTTCCGACGCGTGCTTGTGGAGGAGCTTCAGCGCTTCCGCTCCGCTGCCGGCCTGGAGGACGTTCCAGCGTGGAAGGCTCAACTTTCCCTGAAGCTCCTCGCGGAGCCTGGGGTTGGGACTCACGACAAATACGTCAATGGGAACCCGATCTTCGAAACGCCCGATTTGTGTAACCGTGGCAGCCATGGAGCTTTCAATCGCCTCCGAGAAATGAAAATATCATGAGACTCCGAGTCCTTTAAGAGGACTACTCGTTCACTTGCTGAAGCAAGGAACCATGCAACGCGACTTCGGCTCCTGCGTCTTCCGTTCCTTGCAAGGGCAACTTGATCGATAGGTGCAGCGGGTCCTCAAAGCATTCGTAGACACCCGCCTGGCACCGGATATTTGCCTGAACGAGCGCCAGGTTGAAGCGCTCGGGAGAACCAAGACCTTTGCCGTGACGTTTTCGGTTCTGCACTATCAGGTCGGCAACGCCATCGTTGATGAAAACTTCCAGCTGGATTAAATCACCTTGGGAAGAGAGGGACGCTGCCGTTTTCAAGGCGGCCCGCAGCGCTTTCTCTGTCCTGGTGGAATCGCCGATCACGTAGATTCGCTCATTCGGCACTACGGCAGAAATCTGGGCGCCGGATTGGCGCAGAACCGGGTCCAGATCCCCTAGAACAAGGTCGACGATTTCCCAAAGGTCCAGGGACACGCATTCCGCGTCAAACTGCGTTGCGTCCAACAGATCTTGAAGGCCGGACATCAGGTCGCACAAGCGTTCCACCTGTTCGGTCGACATACGCACGTATCGCTCCTGGGGAGGTGCGATTCCTTTGCGAAGCGTCAAGGCTCCCAGCGCTCCACGAACAATCGTGAGCGGCTGGGCCATCGCGTGCAGGCCCTCGGCCAATTGGGAATAGAACGCAGAGGAAGGATCCTCCGCCGGGCGAATATCCTGAGGCATCTTCTTAGACAAAGCGAAGCTCATAACCGAAGCCACGGACCGTGTGAGTCAGCCGTGACTCTCCCGGAAGGTCTATCTTGTCTCGCACATATTTCATATATACGTCCACGATGTTGGTAGAAGAATCAGACGGCGACATATTCCAGACTTCTTCAAGCAGGGTTGCTCGCGAAACGGGTTGCCCCGCATTGCGCATCATGACATCGAGAATCGCGAATTCCCTGGGAGTGAGATCAATGCGCCGGCCGTTCCGTTCGACACGACGTTGATCCCGGTACATCGTTAGATCGCCTACGGTGGAGCAATTGGGAACGAGGCCAGAATTCCTGCGCAGAAGCGCCTGGACTCGGGCCAGAAGTTCTATAAGAGAAAACGGTTTGGTGAGGCAGTCGTCCGCACCTGTTTCGAGAGCTTTCACCTTATCTTCGACTCGGCTTCTCGCCGTCAGCACGAGGATCGGCAGCCGGGGTTGGGTAGGGCGCAGGCGCTGAATGAGGGAGATTCCATCAAGCTTGGGCAAGTTGAGATCGAGCATCAGCAGGTCGTATCGGCGCTTCGCTTCCAACATGCGAAGTGCTTCCTCGCCGTCGTGGACCTGCTCCACGATGAGTCCCTGAGCCTGCAATTCCCCGCACAGAAACCCGGAGAGCGAGACGTCATCCTCGACAATCAGGATGCGGCGCGCAGCCGCCCGGCTGAGCACCGCAGCCCCCACGCCGGCCTGATCCCGGCTCGATGGAGTGCCTTGTTGCTCTTCCGTAGCTGGAGACAATGGAGATTCGATGATGCCGCTCATTCCGGTGCCTGATGTTACAAAGACAGAACTTGTTTGACAACCGGCCCCGCCCGCACTGAAGGACCCGGGGCCTGAAACTGTTTACAAAACTCAAAGTTGAAAAAGTAGTATAGGACCAAGGAAAAACGGTCGAGTAATTAATTTCTAATTTTTGGTTACCTTCGAGGTACATAGCCGCCCCGTTCTCGGACAAGTACATCTTTCGTTCGATTGACTTAGCACTCAAGTAACGTTTCATCCGGCGCGCGGGAGCGTTGACCATTTGATTCAGCAGATGATTGGAGAGATATTGATAAATACGGTCATCGAAACCGGATTTTTCCCTGCTAAGTGCCGATAAGATAGTGAACCGGACGCCGACTACGGCGGGGCACAATCCCCGGGGAGAATGGACTCTATGCGGAAATTCGATTATCGCGCTCCTCGGTTTTTGGTCGATCTCCCGATCCGGCTAACCTTCGGGAGCTCGATGCAGGACGGACGGTGTACGGAAATCAGCACAGAAGGCATGAAGCTGGAACTTCGTGAGCCGCTTTGCCCCGACTGTTGCGGCACGGTACGGTTGAGTTACAAGGACTTTATGATCGAGGTCCCGGTGCGGGTCGCGCATTCCGGATCGTCTTATGATGGAGTCAAGTTCGTCTACGAGTCTGACGAACAGCGGGATGAATTGATTCGGCTGATCGCGCTCTTAACCGGCCCCAAGCAGAACTCCGGTCCGGTCCTGCTCCGCTAACTTTGACTATTAGTTGACTCAATCCAAATCTCAGTCCTTATCGACCAATTCCGGGAGTTCCTGCCTTGCGGTGGGGACGGATTTTCTATTCGGGTAGAGATCCGTCAGGACTATCTGCCACGATCTTGGTTATTGGTTATCGCAGGCTTCGCGACAGGGGTCGCCGGAGCAGGGGCTACGATCTTCTCGCTCGCTTGGACCACAACAAGGTCGACGCGCCGGTTCATTTTTCGGCCTTCGGGGGTCGAATTGTCGGCCATAGGCCGGTATTGGCCATAGCCGGACGCGGATATCCTGGTTGGATCGAATCCTGCATCGTTCACCAGCAAAAGGAGCACATTCATTGCACGCGCGGTGGATAGCTCCCAATTCGAGCCGAACTGGTCGTTATGGATCGGCTGGTTATCGGAGTGCCCTTCTACGCGAATCTCTAATCCAGGCCGCGACAGTACCTTTGCAATCCGCTCAAGCTTGGCTGCGGCGCCGGGGAGCAATGCGGCTTGTCCGCTGTTGAAGAAACCCAGTTCTTTGAGGCTGATGACAAACCCTTCCGGTGTTACGCGGAGAACCACTTCGTGATTCGCCAATTCCTTGCCGATTGCGGCTTCAAGTTGTCGACGCAACTCCTGCATGTCGGCGACCGATCCGATGGCCGCTTTCTTGACACTGCTCTCGTCGTTCTCAAGCCGCACCGGACTGTCGGCAGCTTCCCAGACAGGCATGGAATAGGCGCCCCGATCTCCATTCTCATCTGATTTGAAAGCCCCCAAAGTCTGGAAACCATTGTGAATGGCGCGGGAGAGCTTCTTGATCGACTGATTGTCGCGATAGGCGGTGGCAAAGAGCACGACGAAGAACGCGAAAAGCAAGGTTACAAAATCGGAATAGGACACCAGCCAACGATCGTGGTTGACGGCCTCTTCAATGTGCTTTTTTCGTCTCATCGGGACGCTACTTTAGCCAATCCGGGTTTGGGGGTTGAATTCAGATACCGGTGGAGCTGCATTTCAAGGGCACGCGGATTGACGCCCTCGATGATGGACAAGACAGCCTCCAGCGTCATCTCCTGGATAACTTGCCGCTCGCGAATGCGGATCTTCAATTTGCCAGCGAAGGGCAGGAAGAGCAGGTTGGCCGAGCCGACACCATATATAGTTGCGACGAATGCAACCGCAATTCCCTTACCCACTTCATTAATGTCCTGCAGATGCTGCATCACCTGGATAAGGCCAAGCACTGCGCCGATGATGCCGATGGTGGGAGCAAAGCCGGCTGCGGATTCGAAGACCTTGGGAACGCGCTCGTCCTTCTCGCCCCGATAATCGAGCTGCAGCTCCATCATCTTGCGGAGGTCGGTTGCGTTCACCCCGTCGATCGCGAGCATCAGGCTTTCCTTCAGGAACGGATCGTGAATCTTGTTTAACTCCGAATCCAGGGAGAGGATGCCCTCTTTGCGGGCCTTCAATGCGTAGCGGAGCAGGTTCTGCACGAGGGCATCGGATTCGGGCTCCTTGCTGAGGAACACTTCCTTCAGCTGCATGAGTGCCTGAAGAACGATGGGGAGAGGATACTGCACCATGACGGCGCCGATGGTGCCGCCGAGAACGATCAAGGCAGCGGTTGGCTGGATCACCTGAGCGAGCCGGCCCCCGTCGAGTACCAATCCGGCCCCAATGCCGACCAGTGCAATGACTATGCCGCCAAATGTGCTCTTGTCCACAACGCTCCCCAAATTTCCATCGGGGGTCACGATGGAAATCCCATGGCCAATCATCCCCTGGCAAACAAGCAAAAAAGGACCGCGTACAGCTCCGGAGTTTGTTGCACCCCATGCCGCGGTCGACTGGATAGCCTTCTATCGGCAAGTCGGCTGGAATGTTCAAGAACTCTCATCCCCCAAACGGGGTATTCAGAAGGGTGAAAGTGGGAGTCTGGGGCATGGAATTTCTGATTCGATTGGCCGATGAGGGGACATGCACTTCCGCTGCCCGCCAGGTTCGCCTTCCCGTGCAAACGGCCCGGAGATCGAGAGTGTTGTCCCAGAGCTCGATAGATCCGAAGCTGTAGGCTCGCCGGAAGTCGCACCGCAACGGCCGTTCGTGGAACGCAGGCGGAGTCGCCGCATCGAGCATTCCTGGCCCGAGGCTCTGGACGCATTGCACCAGGTTCTGCTCGGTTTTGAAAACGCAAACAAACGACTCATCGATTTGGAAGCAAAGTATCGAACGATCTTCGAAGACGCGCCTGTGGGAATTTTTCAGGTCGATCGTCGAGGCCGACCCTTGAGCCTGAACAGCGCGATGTCACGCATCTTTGGCTATGAAACTGCGCAAGCGTTCCTGGCCGCAGCTTCAAAAGAACAGGTTCTCAGCTTATTTGACCCGAGCCAATGGAATGCGCGTGAAGGTTCCATCGGAGAGGCCGACCTGCGACGTTTCGACCAGCAGGTGTTGAGTCGAGACGGCGAAGCAAAGTGGGTTCGCTTCCATGTGCGAGCCATCCGGGAGAGCGGCCGCATTGTTCGCTACGAGGGCACAGCGGAAGACGTATCAGACCGAAAGCGGGTCGAAGCCCGTCATGAACGCCTAGCGTACTACGATCTGCTTACGGATCTACCCAATCGAACCCTCTTCCATGAGCGATTTTCCAAGTTGCTTGCGGGGGCCAAACGGAAACGCGGCCAAGTTGCGCTGCTCCTGCTTGCGGTCGACAGGTTCAAGATCATCAATGATTCCCTCGGAGAGAGTTTTGGCGATCGGCTTCTGCAGGAGATTGCGGAACGGATTATCGAAATAGCCGGCGTAAACAGCATCGTCGCGCGCGTTGGTGGCGCGGAGTTTGCCATCGTCCTCAAGAGCGGCGAAGATCTCAGCGGCTTAGCGACGATCGCGGAAAACATCGTGGCCAGACTTGGCGCCGAGTATTCATTTTTCGGCCATTCCCTGAATGTGTTTTGCAACGTGGGCATCAGCGTTTTCCCGGAAAATGGAAAAGATTGCGACTCGCTGATGAAGGCGGCGGATATCGCAATGTCGTGCGCGCGGGAAGAAGGCGTGAACAGCTTCCGTATCTTCACCGACGGGATGAACGACAGAATCCGTGAAAGCCTGCGCATCGAGCACGGGTTGCGGCAGGCGCTCGCGAAAAACGAGCTCTTCCTGGTCTACCAGCCGCAGGTAGACCTACGCACCGGCGTCGTCACTGGACTTGAAGCCCTCATCCGCTGGAATCATCCCGAGTCAGGATTATTACTTCCAGGCAAGTTTATTGAAGTGGCGGAGTACAGTGGTCTGATCGTTCCGATCGGCGAATGGGTGCTGCGAACCGCATGCGCCCAGGCACGAAAATGGCAGGATGAGGGCCTGCCTCGGGTGCCCATCGCAGTGAATGTTTCCCCGATCCAGTTCCGCCAGCAGGGCTTTCGCGATCTCGTCCGCAATGTTCTCGAAGAGACGGGCCTGGAACCAAAGTACCTAGAATTGGAGCTGACGGAAAGCCTTCTCCTGAGCAGTGCGGACTTCATGTTCTCCCTGATCCAGGAACTCAAGGATATGGGAGTCATGCTGGCGATCGACGACTTTGGAACCGGCTTTTCGAGCCTTGGTTACTTGCGTCAGTTCAAAGTGAACCGGCTGAAAATTGCCCGATCGTTTATCCAGGATGTCTCGGTCGACACGGACGACGCGGCGATTACTACAGCCATCATCAACATGGCAAAAGCGTTGAATTTATCTGTCCTTGCCGAAGGCGTCGAAAACGAAGAGCAATTGTCATTCCTGCAAGCGCAGCAGTGCTACACCATTCAGGGCTTCTATTTCAGCAAGCCGGTTGCGGTCGAGCAAATCGATCACCATCTGCGGATCGGTTTCCCCACATTGCCCTTTCAGCTACCGGCGAAACCGGCGGAATCTTTCCAGATTTAAAGAAACGAAAGCTGTATTCCGGTCCACGAATGGGCCACTGGCCGCAGCCATTTGGACGCCGTTTTCAGCTGGCTGCCGCTGGAAATTCGCCTGGCCAATGCCGATAGAACATCAGTAATTCCAAACGGGAAGGCAGACTCCCCGGAGCACGATAACGAGGGCACCGAACAGGGTGCGATCCGCTGAGGACAGGCGCATGTTCGCAATCATTGGCATCATTGTTGTTTTCGGAGCCGTAATCGGCGGTTTTCTCATGGAGAAGGGGCCGATGCTTGTCCTGATGCAGCCCTCCGAGTTTTTGATTATTGGGGGAGCCGCCCTAGGGACCCTTTTGTCGGCCAACCCGATCCATGTCATTAAGAAAATTGTGAACGGCCTGCTGTCGGTTCTCAAAGGATCCACCTATTCAAAGCAGCGCTACGTCGACTTGATGAAGACGATGTTCAATCTCTTCAACAGGGCACGCAAAGAGGGTCTGGCAGGCATCGAGTCCGATATTGAAGAGCCGGCAAAGAGCCCGATTCTGTCGAAGAATCAAGACTTCGTGAAGAACCATCATGCTCGCGATTTCGTTTGCGACACCATGCGCATGGCAGTTACCGGTGGAGCGAGTGCCTTTGATCTGGACCAGATGATGGAACTGGATATGGATGTTCACCACGCGGGAGAGACGCAGTCGGTAGCCGCCTTGTCCACCGTTGCCGATTCGTTGCCAGGATTGGGAATCGTAGCCGCCGTTCTTGGCGTTGTGATCACGATGAGCGCCCTTGGCGGGCCCCCTGAGGAACTCGGTCGCAAGGTCGCAGCAGCTCTTGTTGGCACATTCCTGGGTATCCTGCTGTGTTACGGCGTGGTTGGACCTATGGGCTCCAACCTCGCAAAGCTCGTTGAGGATGAGCACGCCTTTTATCACGTACTGCGCGTCGTCATGCTGGCTTTCATCAAGGGAATGTCCCCGATGCTAGCAATCGAAATGGCACGGCGCGCGATTCCTGCGCACGTTCGTCCGAGTTTCCAGGAAGTAGAAAAAGCCTGCCGCCATAAGGATGAGGCCAGCGCACCGGCGGCAGCGGCGTAACGGACTGCGTAACGGACTCGGGAAGGAATACGGAAATGGCTGAAGCGGGCGAATCAATCATCATCGTCAAGAAGAAGGTCAGCCACGGCGGGCATCATGGCGGCGCGTGGAAAGTGGCCTACGCCGACTTTGTCACGGCGATGATGGCGCTATTCATAGTTCTGTGGCTCATGAATGCCAGCAAGCAGGTCCAGGAGGCCGTCGGCGGGTACTTCAAGGACCCAAGAGGTACCGCCAAAGTTGTAGGAACAAACAGAAATGGCGGCGGCTTTGTCTCCTTGAAAAAGGAAGACATGTCGAAGTTGAAAGAGCAACTGCTTCAGTCGATCCACCACCTCGACCCGACTGAAAAACTCAAAGACCAAATCGAAATCACGATTACGCAAGAAGGTTTGCGCATCGAGTTGATGGAGTCAGCGAAGGGTACATTTTTTGAGTTGGGAAGCGCCAAGCCGACCCCCGCTCTGGTGGAGTTGCTCACGTTATTGGCGCATAACTTGGGTACGTTGCCCAACGATATCTCCATTGAAGGCCATACCGACTCAAAACCTTACTCGATAAGCCGCACTTACGATAATTGGGATCTTTCGTCGGACCGCGCGAATGAGGCGAGACGACTGATGCAGGGAGCAGGCCTTCGCGCAGACCAAGTCAAGCAAGTGCGCGGATTCGCCGATCAGCGCTTACGTTTGGCGCAGAATCCGGAAGACCCGTCCAATCGCAGAATCTCACTGATCGTTCAGTATCTGATCGCGAATTCGTCGGAAGTTGACCCGAAACTTTCAGTGGCGAACACCAAAGTGACGCGCGGCCAGGAATAGATCGGCTGAGCTCGACCGAAGCCTGGGCTGTTTCCGATAATGCCATACAGCCTTTCACGTCTGGACAAATATCCGTCGATTGACTCGTCCACCCGCTCTCGTCCACCGGCCCGATGCTCTTGATGCTGGTTCGAAAGAAAAGGCCTTCCGCCGATCTTTACCCCCGCATCGGATGAGTCTCTCCACTAATTCCGGCATTCCGAGAGGAGTGCCTATTCGCCGTGCGCCAAGCGGCCGTTCAGCGTAAGGTCAATGTCCACTTCCTTGGCCACTTTCAGGATGAAGATGCTTGGATCTTTGAGCCCCCATTTCACGTAGGGAACCGTGAATTTTCCCTTCGCTGTCAGGTTTGCGGCCTCGATGTGAATCTGCATGGGAACGGTTATATCGTGCGGAGCGCCATGCAATGTGAATACGCCGGAGACCTGGATCGTTGAATCGCCTGTAGGAGCGATGGTCCCTTGATAACTGTTCGGCGCGAATGTTACTTCGGCGAAATGCGCGGTATCCAGGACGTCGGAGTTCATTTTCTTATCGCGGCTGGGTTCGCCGCTATTGCCGCTGCCGGCCGCGACAACGACAGTGCCGGATATCTTCTGTGTGGTCGGATCGAAATCAATCGATCCGCTCTGCACGTGGAACGTTCCCTGCACGTGGTGCCCGCTGCCGCCCAATGTGAAGGCGCACTGGCTTGTGTCCGGATTGATAGTGAGGGTCTGATGCTGTGCGAACGCAGGTGGGGCAATGACGAGCGGAATGGCAAGAAGGGCGTGCACGTACGATTTCAAGATTCTTCTCCTGGGTGCAATAAGTTCTTATGGTTTCTGGATCGATTGCGCGATGGTCTGCGACAACCAAAGACTGATGGAGGCGATGTCCCGGTCAGATAGATATTCGTGGCCTGGCATATCGGTTCCAGGGATGCCCAATCAAAAATGCGAATTGCGCGAAGATGAGGAAATAGACATACGTGATCGCGACAAGGCTAGCGCCTTGCCATCCGAGACTGCCGCTCTTAGCTGCTCGCACGGGCAAGCCACCCTCGACGCAGGCCAATCGCCTGGATTACGACGCAGGCTCCGTCCGCAACCGCGACGCGGTCAGCCATCCAGCCTCGAGCGTGTTCACGAGTACCTGTGCAATGACGAAGGTGGCAACACTCGCGCGCGTGAGAGCTGTCAGGAGCCATACGGTTCGGAGTTTGGTGCAGGCGTTTCCGTGATAGGCGAGAAGTGCCCCATAGAGCATGCGAGGCCCACGGACAGAACGAAGGCGCATGAGGAGCTGAAAGCTTCCGCAAGAAAACTCGTGTCCAGATGATTCATAAGACTTGCAGACTGCAATTTGATCCTCGATATCGTCGCGAAGGACGTTGTCGTGCTGGAAGATCGGACCGCGTGACGAAGAAGATCACGCGAAAATCAATTTACCGGTGAGACGAATGCGAGCAGGCGTTGGAAGCGACGAATCGCGCATGCCTCATGACGTTTCGTTCATCTTTGCGCAGCAGGCCCATGATGATGCCAGAAAAGAATGGAAGGTTGCGAGACCTTTGGCGAATCGAGGTTCATGCTTTTGCTGTCGGCATCCGGGCTGGCGAGACCGCTGCCCGAGGTGCATCTGAAGTTAGTCTAGGGATAATCAAGAAAGATGACCGCTAGCGAACTCCAAGATGACAACCTGTTCATCTTGACCACTCGAAACTTCGATCGGATGGAACCAGCCGAAGCTCACTGCATAAGTGCAATGAAATGCACTAAGATCCCCTCATGCGGCTCCTATTGGTGGAAGACGAGATAGACATCCAAAGTTTCCTGAGGCGTTCGCTTGAGGAAGCGGGATACCAGGTGGAAGCGGCGGCAGATGGCAAAACCGCCGAGCGGCTTGCCGTCGAGAACACATTTGACATACTCATCGTCGATCTTGGATTGCCCGATCAGGATGGAATCACGTTGATCCTTCGCTTGAGGCAATTGGGTGTGCGCGCTCCCGTACTTATCCTTTCGGCACGACGTTCCGTCGACGATCGCGTGCGCGGCCTGGAACAGGGCGGTGACGATTATCTGACCAAGCCCTTTGCGCTTGCGGAACTGCTGGCGCGTCTCCGCAATCTGCTCAAGCGCAACAGCCCAGCCGCGAGCGATGCAACGCGATTGCGTGTGCTGGATCTTGAATTGGATCTTCTGCGACGGGAAGCATCGCGTAGCGGACAGGTTCTGCAACTGACACAACAGGAATTTGTTCTGCTGGAGTACCTGTGCAGGAATGCGGGGCGGGTAGTTACGCGATCAATGATTCTGGATAAGGTTTGGGGTATGCGCATCCAGCCGGACACGAATGTGGTTGATGTGCATATTTACAGGCTGCGCGGCAAAGTAGACGGAGTAGGACAGCATCCGCTGATTCGAACGATGCGAGGTGTGGGCTATGTCCTCAAGGACCGATAGGACGCCGATGCGCAGCGCCGCCTGGCGCATTTCATTGTGGGCTACGCTTGCATTTGCCTGCGGAACCATGGTGGTTTTCGTTTTTTTGCAGAGCTTCGTCGCCGAGGATATTCAACGCCGCAGCGATGCATGGCTGTCGGGAGAGGTAGAGGTGCTTGGGGATGTCGCCGAGCGGACGCCGAAGGACGCGCTTTATGACCGCGTGGTAGGAGAGGTCGCGGAGCTCGCGGCCAGAGAGGTGCCGAACAAGCAGACATCTGAGAGCCGTTCCAACGATTCGGTGTTTTTCCTTCAATCGGGCAGCGACGGTTCTCTCAAGCTATGGGTGGGTGCGGGGGATGGCGACACTCACTTGAAGGCTATTCGCGCAGTCAACATTCCGCCCGACCGTCCAACCGATGTGCGTGTCCCAGGATTCGCGGTTCCTTTTCGCGTCGCTTCCCTCCGCAACGAAGATGGCAGCCACATTTATCTCGGGCTTTCGGAACGAGACGAACTGCGCGTTCTGTGGAACTTGCGCCTGCGCTTTTTCCTGCTGTGGGTGTTGATTGTTCTGCTGGGGTTCGGCATTGTGTTTCTCACCACCCGGCGCATGTTGAGCCACGTTCGAAGAATTACCGAGGCCGCGTCCAGAATCGGCCATTCCGACTTGCACGCCAGAGTGCCAACAACGAAACGCAGTGACGAAGTGAGCCATTTGGCCCTGACTCTCAATCGCATGCTCGACCGAATCGAGAGCTCCGTGCATCAGCTGCATACGATCACGGACTCGCTGGCGCACGATTTGCGCAGTCCCCTGACGGCCATTCGGGGAAAGCTCGAAATGTCTTTGTCGACCACCACGGATGGAGAACAAGCCGAACCGATTGTTTCGGCGATTGACGAACTGGATCGGCTCACCGATTTTCTCAATAAGTCGCTGGACGTAGCGGAGGCCAAAGCGGATGCGCTTCGGCTTACCCTCAGCGCGATCGATTTGAATGACCTTCTTCGCGTCATGCTTGACCTCTATGAGCCCTCCATGTCGGAGAAGGGTCTTCGAGTCAATATGCGTAGTCGAGGCACAGTACGAATCTTCGCCGACACAGCGCTGATTCATCGCATGATCGCCAATCTCCTCGACAATGAACTGAAGCACCTTCCACCCGCCAGCACCCTCACGATCGAATTGCAGAGCGCGGAAGATACGGCATTGTTGATTCTCGAAGACGATGGGCCTGGATTCGATCCGGAGGTACTTCTGCTCCTGTTCGAGCGCAGGGTGAAGGGACGTGACTCGAATGGGCATGGGCTTGGCCTGGCATTCGTCGATGCTGTTGCGCGCGCCCACGGAGGAACCGTTACAGCGTCAAATCGCGAAAGCGGCGGAGCCAGAATTAGCGTCACCCTTCCACTCGCTTTGAACGAGAATTCACCTTCTCCCGTCCCGGCAATATCCAGTTCCAACTGATTCACCCGGCAAGCGGCAAATAGCGCGAAAGAATCCGAGGAGGAGCTTTGACAGGTCAGCTCATTGCCCGCGTCTTGCTGGCTGGTCTCTGCGGCCTGCAAGGACTGGGAACTCTGGCAGCCGACCTGAATCATACGCACGCGACGAATCCCGAGTGGCCGGGCCACGCGAGATTTCATCTTGTCTGGCAGGCTTCTGCATTTGCCTGGCTTGCGTTGCTCGAGATCGTCCTTATCTTCGGCGGCGGCCCTTTCCACGAGCAGCGCTTCTACCTGGCTGCAATCCTTGCAGGCCTCCCGATGCTCGGTTTCTTCACCGCATTCATCGGCCGCCGTATCTATAGAGGTACGCTTTCAGACCCGAACGGAATTCCTCCTGCAAACCTCACGATCATGAATTCGCAGCTACGGGTCGATCTGAGTTTGGTGGCTGAAACGGGCGTCGCGTTCGTGCTTGCTGCGATCATTGCGCTTTACAGACACTCCAGCGTTGCGCGTTAACATCCGTTCGTCCCACGACGATGTGCGACTCGTCACATCATGCAATACGAGTCAGGTAGCACCATTCCCGAATAAGAGGTTTCTTTTCGATCGGAGACCGGCGTGTCAAAGCAGCAAGCTGACGGCCACGCAGCGCCACGAGAAGCGCAAGAGATGCATGATGCGCAATTCGCGATGCGCCTCTCGCTTCTATTTGGCGTGGTCATGCTGCTGGGCAAGACAGCAGCCTTTTTCATGACCCATTCCGTCGCTATCTTCTCCGATGCGGCTGAGTCGGTGATTCATGTGATCGCGGTTGGGTTCGCCAGTTACAGTCTCTGGCTTAGTGCCCGGCCGGCTTCGCGGCATTTTTTGTATGGATACGAGCGAATTACCTTCTTCTCCGCGGGGTTTGAAGGGGCGCTGATCGTGGTGGCTGCGATCGCGATTCTTATCCAGTCGATTCACGCCTGGGCCACGGGGTTACAGCTGCAACGCCTGGGTGCCGGAGTGCTTCTCATCCTCATGGCCGGCATTCTCAATGCGGGCCTGGGTTACTATCTCCTGCGCGTCGGACGGCGCACCAATTCGATCATTCTCGAAGCTGACGGCAAACACGTGCTGACCGATAGTTTGACCAGTTTCGGAGTTGTAGCAGGACTGGGTCTGGTGCTGCTGACCCATTGGAAACCGTTCGATCCGCTGGTGGCCATTGCTGTCGCCGTAAACATTCTTTGGTCGGGAGGACGACTGGTCTGGAGTTCGGCAGTCGGGCTGCTCGATTATTCCGATCCGGAGGCTGGTCGCCGGATTCGCGCCCTGCTGGATACGATCTGCGCCGAACTGAATATTCAATATCACGGTGTACGTTTCAGGACCACCCGGTTATCGCCTGATCATCGAGGTGCATCTTCTCTTTCCGCGCATGACTGCGGTTTGTGAGGCACACAACGTTGCCACGATTCTGGAAGAGCGTTTGCCGAATGAACTGGGAATGCCCGCCGAAGTGGTGACTCACCTGGAGGCCGTGGAAGACCACGGCGAAGTCCACCACCATGAACATTACACAGGGAAGCCCGACTAGAAAGCGTGGCTTAATTCCCGAACTCTACATTGCCGATATCGGTCTGCATTGGCCCCGAGGAGCGCATCGGGCTGCTGCCGTCAACTCAGCTTCGGGAGATCATCGCAGCACCGGCGAAGGAAAGCCCTCCTCGAAGATACGTAACCCCCAGGCAGGTGTGAAAGTGTTTTCGGGCGCGAATTGCCTTGTGATCGATCTCCGTTGGAATTCAATCTGAAGACCTGAATACCTTGACCACAAAGGGCATCCAACGATGCAGGACACAGGGGAGAACTTATGTCCAATTCTCAGGCTCTATCTCCGGCTCAGCAACTGGCAGCCGCCAATCAGGCCCATTATCCCAACGAGAGCGCGGAGTACCGGGCTGCCCGCAACGCGCTCCTTGCCGAGGAGATCGATCTGCGGCGCCACATCGAGCGCGTCGCGGCTCAGCGGCGCGCGCTGCCGACCGGTGGCAAACTGGCCGAAGACTTCGAACTTGTCTCCGAAGCGGGGCCGACTCGCTTCTCAGTTCTTTTCGGCGACAAGGATACCCTGATGGTTTACAGCATGATGTTCGGCCCGCAGCGCCAAGGGCCTTGTCCCTCGTGCACCTCCTTCCTCAGCGCATGGAATGGGGTCGCAGTCAACTTGCGTGAGCGTGTTGCCATCGCGGTGACTGCGCGTTCACCGATAGAGCGCCTCTTGGGGTACAAACGGCAGCGCGCTTTCGCCAACCTTTCGTTCGTGTCCGATCTCACGGGCCATTACACCCGCACTTATGTCAGTGTTGAGGACGCGGATATCCCCGGCTTTAGCGTGTTCACTCGCCGCGACGGCGTCGTCAGGCACTTTTACAGTGGCGAAATGAGCGGCGCTATGGCAGATCCCGGGCAAGATCCGCGCGGTGCCCCCGATCTTGATCCCCTTTGGCTGATGCTGGATTTGACACCCGCTGGCCGCGGTACTGACTGGTACCCCAAGCTTGAGTACGGGCACAAATGACGATGCATCGCTGCTAATTCCAGGTTGGTTCTCGGAAAGTGCTAAGGGCTGAAGGCATAAATCGAAAATTACTTCCGGCTCGCCGCTATACCGCCCGGTTGTGACTGAACGGGGCGGGGGTTGCGATTGGGCTCAGTCGCTTTGGGTTTGCCATCCATGGAGGCCGTCACGGTGACTATGTTTGTATAGCCACTACCTAGGTTGCTCATGAATGCCGGAGCCTTCGGAGTGTATCGACTGCGCAGATAGCCCCTGTTGGCTGTTCCTCGTGCTTGAAATAGGCGAAGGTCTCGCCCTCGGCAGACCGCCTGCGCAGGGTACTCTCAATTACGTCGAGCTGCGCTGCAGAGTATCTACTCTTACGGAACCGATTGCACGTGAAGGGAGCAGTCACAACATCCGGCGTCTCCAGATCTTCGCTCTCAGCAACGCAAAGCGCGACACGATGATGCCGCAGCACGGCAAACACTTCGTCGCAAAACCATGAGATGTGCCGAAATTCGAAAGCCATCCGCAGCCCACACGTATTCGCATCCGCGAGGAAGGAGTCGAGGCGAGGCACGTCGACCTTGAAATTGGGTGGAAGCTGGAAGAGGACTACACCCATGCGTCCGGCAGCCACGACCGGAGCGAGTGCACGCGACAAGGCGGCGACTGTGTCTGAACAGTCCTTGAGTCGAAGGATGTGAGTGAGCCGCTGGGGCGCTTTAAACGAAAAGCGAAAGCCGGGGCTGCTCGCGGCCAGCCAGCCAGTGAGCATGCTCGCGGTCGGCAACTGGCGGAAGGTGTAGTTCACTTCGACCGAGTTCAGTTGAGATGCGTAGTATTCCAAGAACTTCTTTTGAGGAAGCGCCTCAGGATAGAATCCAGGCTTCCAGCTCGCGTACGCCCAACCGGAGGTACCAATGAAGGCTTGGTCCCGCAAGTCTCTCTCAGCTTCCAGAAGCTGTTGATCTCGCGAGATCTCGCGACCGTCAGACTTTTCGTGAGACGTTCGAGTGTTCGCAGCCACGAGTATCACCACCGTTCCGCGTGTGAAAAAAGAAAGAGCCGCAAAAGCGGCTCGACTTCATCCGGGGGGGGCCAAGGGATGTAACTACAATCCCGTCAGCAGTCCAAAACTCACGGAAAACAGCCTACCACAAATATTACAAATGGCGTGAATTCCGTTGGACACCACACTGCGATGGGATGTCATCTGCCTTCGCGCGATGTTCGGTATTTTGCTGGATTTACAAAGAGTTTAGTAGAGCCTGCTGGGTTTAGTAGCGTCTGGTGCGGTTCTATGCTGTCCTGGGATGCCCATTTCTGGCATCTTAGGTAAGTCACCCAGGGCACACATGTCGTATCCACAGTACGCGCGGCACACCCAGTGCGGCCTGGCCATCGTACCGACGTACATCCTGCACTTCCTTTCAGTGCACTGATGGTATCATCACCGCGCAGTTCCGTCTCCGGCGCCTGAGTTCGAGTCCAGCCAGGCGAGAAGAGCGCGTATACTTCCCGTCGCCAAGGCCATGCAGGAATCAGCGGCCCCGTAATAGAGATGTATCGTATCCCCATCGACGCCGATTGTTTGTCCGCATGGGAACACGACGTCCCCCACATCGCCGGCGCGTTCGTAGGAAGCTTCAGGACCAAACATCCAGGAATCTCCTCGTTGCAGGCAGACCTCAGGTCGATCCAGGTCAAAGAGCGCAAGACCCAAGCGATAAATGCTGCCCGCGGCGGTCTGACGGACCCCGTGGTAAATGATCAACCAGCCTTTCGGCGTTTCGATTGGTGGAGAGCACAGGCCAATCTTGTTCGCATCCCACCAACCGCCACGCCGTGCTTCGAGGATGACCTTATGGCGACCCCAATAACGCAAATCCCGGGAATAGGAGATCCACATGTGCGCGCCAGTCGCCGTCACCGGCCTATGGATCAGGGCCCAGTCGCCGTTGATCCTTCGCGGCAATAGAGCAGCGTCCTTATCTTCGGGCTGCATGATCACGCCGAATCGTTCAAAGGTCTTGAAGTCTTTTGTAAGTGCCAGTGAAACTCCCGGACCTCCGCGCGCAAAGGACGTATAAGCCACCGCATATTGTTCGAGCTCGGGAACATAAGTAATTCGCGGATCTTCGATGCCCCAGATTTCTTCTGGATAGTCGCGCGGACTGGCCATCAGCGTGGGTTCGGGATCAATATGCCACCCGTCGATTCCATTCGCCGACCGCGCTGCGCACAGGTGCGACAGACCGCTCCGGTCCTCGACACGGCAAAGCAAGAGGGTGTCTCCATCATGTAAGCGCACAGCGCCCGCGTTGAAGACGCTGTTAATCGGATAGGGCCAATTCTGACGAGTGAGAATTGGATTGCCGGAAAAGCGGGTGAATAAAGGAGCATCTGCAGGTGCGTCTGGCTTGGCTTGGTCCGAAACAGTAGCCGACGACGAATTTAATGGGGCGATTCGTGAATTCAAAGGTAGAGGCTCATTTCGTGGTGCTGCTCTGCTGCGTGTGGCACTTGCGCCTTCTGCATTTCCAGGAGCGCCATGAGGAAGGAGAGCGTCGATTCTGCTCCCTGATTTTCATTTACGCGGTCGGGATGAAGACCGTCTTTGCATCCACCTGTTGTTGGGTCGTAGAGAGGCACTTGCAGATCGTTCTTTCCCAGAAACCACAGGAAGACACGATTGGCTTCGTCAAGCCAGCTCTCTTCTTTCGTGAGCCTGTACACCTCGAGGCAGGCAGAGATCGTTGCACAGGCTTCGACTGGCTGCTGATCGAATCGCGCCTTTTCTTCACCCTCCTTGTAGAATCCACTCGAACCAATCGGCACAAAGACATCTTTGTCTCCACGGTGTTGCGCAGCAACGAGCCATTGCAACGATTCGATTCCCGCCGCGATCATTCTTTCGTTTTCACTTCGCCAACCAGCGAGAATGAGCGCTTGCGGCAGCCTTGCATTTGAGTAAGAAAGACTCTTCTCGAACCAATGCCAAGTGTCGGAGTGACAGCGTTCGTAAATGTCCAGTAGTCGGTTGGCAAGTGTGTTGCGAACGCCTTGAATGGCCCTGTCGCCAGGGAACCAGTCTAGATAGGCCTGCGTACCGAGAATTCCGAATGCCCACGCGCGCGGGCTCTTAAACTTTAGAACCACAGGCACGGCGGCCTCAAAGAGCCTTCCTGCTGCTCCACGCAATCCGGCGTCCTGCGAATGTCCAAGTACTTTGCCCAATGCCCATAAGGCGCGGCCGTGGCTATCTTCCGAGCCAACGTCTTCCAGCCATTTGCGGTCGTAGCCTAGGAAATTCCTGAACCGTCCAGTATCGGAATGAAAAGCAAGCCAGAGAAAGGCTAGATACCGGCGAGAAAGATTGAGAAATTCCTCATGGGATTCAAACCCCCGGATCTCGTCCAAAAGAGTGGACACGATAAGAGAGCGCGCGTTGTCATCGGTCGTGTATCCTTCGCGCGTATTGGGTACAGAAAAGATTGCGTGCTGCAGTATTCCCGTATCGTCAGTCATGCTCAGGAGATGATGAGTATTCAGAATTGGCAGACGACCGATAGGCTCGAGTGATTCGGTGGTGGCATCATCTGGCTGAGCGGCCCTAGGTTGTAATGAGCGCTCGAATCGCGCCCGCTGAAAGGTTGCCATATAGGCCTTTGCGGTCCTTGGCCAGGTTGTTCCACGTGAGTACAGAAATGCTCTTTTGCGCATCGCGTGGCGCCCCGCTTCATTGCCGAGCAATGCGAGCACTGATTCCGCAATAGCACTTGGGTTGTCAAAGGGGACAATTATGCCTCTCTTTTCAGCGAGTAACTCCTTAGCATGCCAGTATGGAGTGGAAATAATTGCCTTGCCCGCTCCAAGTGCAATGGCCAGCGTGCCCGATACAACTTGCGCTTCCTGCCGATAGGGCGTGATGTAAATGTCGGCGGCGCCCACGTGCTCGATAAGCTCCTCCGCACTTACGAAGCGATTGTTCAGAATCAAATTGGAGGAAACACCAAGCTGTTCGGCTAGCGCCAGCAGCTCCTCGCGATAGCGTTCTCCCTCGCGGCGCCGGATATGCGGATGGGTTACGCCAGAGACGATATAGACAATGTTCGGATGCTTTTTCAGAATTTCAGGCAACGCCCGAATGACGTTTTCAATGCCTTTGTTAGGGGACAACAAACCAAATGTGAGAAGAACGGACTTACCTTCCGTACCGAACTTGTCTTTGAAATAGTTGGGATCCATGAACGGCATATCCGGTACGCCGTGTGGGATTACATCGATCTTTTCGCTCGCCACCCCATACACTTCGCGCAGCATTTGAGCAGCAAGTTCGCTCATGACGACAAGGCGATCGGAGAGCTGCGCGATCTCTTCGAGCACGAGGCGCTGATTTGCGTCAGGTTCGCGTAGAACGGTGTGCAGCGTAGTGACGAGCGGCATTCTCAGCTTGCGCAGCAAGGCCAGAATGTAACGGCCGGCGCTTCCACCAAAGATTCCATATTCATGCTGAAGGCAGACTAGATCATTGCTATTGAAGTTGAGAAACTCGGCAGCCCGTTCATAGGAGGCAAGATCCTCCTGAGTAATTTCCAGGCGCACCTGCTCTGGGTATTCGTAGCTCGAATCAGGATCGTTGACGGGAATTGCAAAGAGGCGCCCTTCTCCATATTCGGCCGCGAGCGCAGTACATAGATCCGTTGTGAAGGTCGCGATTCCGCATTCGCGCGGCAGATAATTTCCAATGAAGGCAACGCGCGTGGGCAGCGGCAGACTGGAAGCCTTTAGCGCGATGGGCAGAGCGAGCGTTCGCCCCGACCCTTCAATGGATTTCTCAGAATGCAGCGTTTCAGGTAATGCCATCTTATTCCTGCTTTCATCTGGGCCTCGAATCAGCACAGAGAAAATGCACGATGCCCGTGGGGACCAAACATGCATTGATTCAATATTCGCTATCTCTTGCAGCTATGTTCGAACTATCTCGTCGCAACCACCCGCGGGTGCCGTTCATCGACATAGTCCAACGAAGTGTGTTCCTGGATCTGGCGGGATTGCAGTGTGACGGTTGCGATGTAGAAACCTGGATACTTTCTGACTCGAATGGAATCAAGCTCGGCGGCATTAAATCGACTTGCCACGCCTCTAAGTGCGCGCGCCAACGCACGGACGGTCGCTGCCTCCTGCGTTACCCCGATACCTCTTCGAGCACTGGGACGCAGAATCCACATGAAGTGCCAACCCGCCTGGCGGATCATGGTATCGAAAACCGATGCAGGAATTTCATCCACGCGGGTCCAATGATCGCCGACGGGCTCCCGGAGCGGGTCTAGGCGCTTCGGTAAGATGCACTCTTTGCGCAGAAAAACCGAATGAAGCTTCACGCTCGCGAGCTTTTGGAATCTGTAACCGTTACAAGTTGGCTGGAGTCCGGTTGGACCGGAGATGGTGTAGTATCCAATCTGCCTGAAGAGGGAAGATTGGGAGTCTTCTCAACTACGTCGCTTGTGCCGGGGTCTGCGCGTCCGGACTGCTCTCCCGAAAAACCGGTTGCATCGGGTTGGCTCGCTGGTCGATGCAGATGGATTCCATGGCGGTTACGAGAAGAAAGATGGTTCTTTACATCGCTTTTCTTGATGGGGCTCATGGCAGCTCCGGTCGCTCTGTGGCGTGCTTAAACGGTGCTCGTCTGGAGCGAAGCTTGGATTGCTGAAGGCGAGAAGTCGGGAAGTAACTCCTGACTCAAGCATACGCTTAACTATGTCCATGTGCGTGGGACCTTCTTAGGCGCCATTGCGCAAGGCGAGTCAGATTCGGGGCGTTTACCGATCACTTCATTTGATAAGAACCTGCGCTGTGAGCAATTTTGCTCAGATGTTTGGTAGACAACCTGCTAAAGCTAAATGAAGGGATTACGCGGCCTACCGGGTTACCGCAATGCTGCGGCTTGTACGTCGGAAGCCATTGATCTGAATAGGGAGGCAGCATTGCCATGTCAACGTTGATTGTGGGATCTGAGGGAGTTGACACCTCCTTATCTTCCGAACCGATACAGAGCAAATCGAACGAATTCAACTGGGTGTTCTTTGCTGTGATCCTGCCATTTCACTTGGGAGCGTTGGCGGCTCTCTTCTGTTTTCACTGGTCATCGCTCGTCATCTTTCTTGTGATGTGGGTTTTGAGTCAGAATGTTGGCATTGCAGTCAGCTATCATCGCCAGCTCACACACCGCGGCTTCACAACGCCCAAGTGGCTTGAGCATGGGATGGCGGTGTGCGGCGCACTGGCACTGCAAGGGAGTCCCACCTATTGGGTGGCTGTACATCGCATGCACCACAAGTACACCGACAAGCCTGGCGACCCCCACACGCCGCGCGATGGCAAATGGTGGTCCCATATGGGATGGATCATGCATGGCGCCGTGCACAGCGAGACTGCGATGATCTCCCGTTACGTGCCCGATCTCAAGAGGGAAAGATTCTATCGGTGGCTCGAGGTCTGGCACTGGCTGCCGATTACGTTGACTGGCATCGCGCTGCTCGGTTGCGGCACCGTTGTCGGTGGCTGGAGGCTTGGCATTTCGTGGCTTCTCTGGGGCGTGGCGCTGCGGGTAGCCATTGGATTTCATGTGACATGGTTAGTGAACTCGGCGACCCACTTATGGGGTGGGCGCCGCTTCAATACCCAGGATGACTCAACCAATAACTGGTGGGTCGCATGGTTGACCGGCGGTGAGGGATGGCATAACAATCACCACGCATATCCCGTATCAGCCACCCATGGCATGCGGTGGTGGGAAGTCGACTTCAACTACTGGATCATCCGCATGCTGGGGCTGCTGGGTCTGGCGAAGGACATAAAAGTAGCGCGCCCCAAGAAGTCGGCCAATTCAAAGGCGATGAGCCGACTGCAATCGGCCGAGCCCTGGCTGACGGTGGCGCCCGCGAAGTCGTCAATACGGACTTGAGAAACAATTTGGGTCATCCTGCTCTCAGGCTTCGCGCATTTTCCACCAATGAAGGCATTCTGCGGCGATTCACCTCCGTCCTGCTCTCTTTGTAAAAAGTGAGCAGTTATGACCAGCATTCATGCACGATCCCGCCCATGATGGTCCGGTGTATGGCCCTCCCCCTCAGCTCTCTCACGGTGGAAGAACACGTCGCATAGGAGTATGTAGTGCTCGATCAATTCACGAATACGCAACTCATGGTCGCTGCGGCCGTGGTCCTCGTTGTTATCGTCATCGCGGTCTTCGGGTATCTTGCCTACCGCAGGATCAGGACCCGGGCCTTCCGCACGCGTTTCGGGCCGGAGTACGATCGCGCTGTAATTACGCACGGATCCTCGCACAAGGCCGAGACAAAACTGGCCGATCGTGAAACTCGCGTGAAAACCCTGGAGCTCCGCGATCTGGGCTCAACCGAGCGGGATCGATTTGTGGCAGATTGGGAGGCAGTGCAAGCCCGCTTTGTCGATTATCCCAAGTCCGCCGTGACCGGAGCCGACGAGCTCATCTCTTCATTGCTTGTGGCGCGCGGCTATCCCAAAGGCAACTTCGATCAGCGTGCCGCTGATATTTCAGTCAGCTACCCGCGCGTGATGGAAGACTACCGCTTGGCGAATGCTATTGCGGTACGGTCGGGGCGCGCGGATGCCAGCACTGAAGAACTGCGCACGGCAATGATCCAGTACCGGACCATCTTCGACGAACTCGTTCAGACTCAACCTCAGAAGAAAGCGTCAGCCGCATAGCGCCAAAGGCGCCTGGTGGCAGACTACGGATTCCTGGCTATTGCCGGTTTTAGCGCGTTGCTGTCGGGCAATTGATCGAGCAAAACGACATTAAGCAGCGACTTATGCACCTGAATGCGGCCGTTGTAGCTGATAAAGCCGAGCTTGCGAAAGCGGTTCATGAAAAAGCTGACACGGGACCGGGTGGTGCCGATCATGTCTGCTAATGTTTCTTGCGTGATGGGCGGGATGAAGGTTTCTGGTTCACCGGGCTTGCCGAATTCCGCCATCAATAGAAGAATGCGCGCTAATCGCTTTTCGCTGGAGTTAAAGAGTTGATCGACCAGATCCGCTTGGGTGCGCATGCTGCGGGCCAGCAGAAACTTGAGGAATATATCAGCGAATGCGGGCTCGTCATGCATCACACGAATCATTTCGTTTCTGCTGATCTTGAGCGCCGTGCAGGTGTTCACGGCAGTGGCGGTGGCCATATGCACGCCAAGGATTGCGGCAAGAGACTCTTCACCGACAAACTCGCCAGCGGACAGAAGTGTTATCGTGGCTTCTTTGCCGTTCTGAGAAACCACAGTGACCCTTACACGGCCCTTCTGCAGATAAAACACAGAATCTGCACTATCTCCCTGGCAAAAAAAGGTCTGCTTGGTCTTTAATTCGACAATTGTGCGGCCGAGTCCGGCGTTTTCAAGAAAGTCGGTCGAATCGAATGGAGTGCTATTGCTACTCGTCAAAATGACACCTAGGTACAGATTGTGGTTTGGGTCGACTGTTCATACCGGGGAAACAGACGACAGGTAAAGCGCGTGCGGGAATCAAGCCCGCGGCTCTTCTCGGAAGCTGGCGCCAGCGTCGGACCTTCGAATCGCATCCGGGGAAATGGCGCCAGTTGGGCAGTCTGCCCAAGGTCAATCGTAAATACGATCAGTCTCTGTCCATCATCACCGGGATTGAAAGCGGCTGTCTGTTCAATTTTGCTCATAATCCAGGTTCGTTCAGATGGAGGGGTCGAACCCGATCGACGGGAAGATCACCAATTGTAGCCAGTTCGAGAATGCCCGTACCTGCTCCGAGCAGATTTGACCATTCTCGACGATCTTCATTCTGAGAATATCGCTCTGGGTCTAGCCAAGGCAGTTCATAGGCTGAGGAGGCCCGTTGGCGTCATCGATCAGAAACCCGGAACTCCAGTTCCCTCACGTCTGTCGGGGTGAGTCGACGAGTGCGGGATGGAGACAATCGGTCGCAGCGCCTCTTCACGGGGGAATTCGCAGATCGATGGCAGTACTGTTCGTTGCCGTGATTCTGACAAACCTTTCAGCACAGGCAAAGTCGCAAGCTATGTCTTCCATTGGCGGCGCTCTCGTCAGCGCAGGAAGTACTACCTCCGGACAACGCGATCTGACTTACATTCCGCCGACGCAGCGCACAAAGGTGAACAATTACGTCTTCGACGCGTTCGGTCCATACCCAATTGCGGGGGCCGCGCTCGCAGCAGGCGTCAATCAATGGACCAATTCGGTGCCCGAATGGCAGCAGGGTGTTGAGGGGTACAGCAAGCGGTTTGGGTCCGACTTTGGAATTGCCACTGTCAGCACGACAACGCGTTATGGGCTGGCACAGGCATTCAGGCAAGACACCTTGTACTACCGGTGCGAATGCAACGGGGTGTTCCCGCGTTTGCGTCACGCCGCGATCTCGACTTTGACCGGACGCCAGGGCGAAGACGGCCATCGTGTCTTTTCTGTTCCTGCGCTTGTAGCGCCTTATGCGGGCTCAATGACCGCGGTTTATGTTTGGTATCCCGACCGCTATGGAGCCAAGGATGGTTTCCGGATGGGCAATTACAGTTTGCTTTTCGAATTGGGCGGTAACATCGGGCTGGAGTTCCTTTATAGCGGACCACACTCGTTGCTTTCCCGCATGCACTTGAGCAATGGGCACGGCGCACCGGACCCGGGTCCGAATCATTGAGCGACCGTGGACTCACGGCATCTGTTGGCTTGAACCCTCCGATTCAGGAGCGTCCGGCCGTGCAATTGCCCTCTATTGTGAGCCGTGGCACAGGACTGTTCACAAGTTTCTTTGAGTGGTTCGGCAGCCTTGGCATTTTCTCCTGGCAGGTTCTGAAGGCAGCAGTTACCCCGCCTTATCAAGGGCGCGAGTTAGTGCGGCAGCTTGATGAGGTTGGGTCGAAGTCCTTGCCGCTGGTCGCGTTGGCCGGCGCTGCAATCGGCGTCGTGATTTCGCTCGAGGCGCGCTACAGCTTAAGTCGATTCGGCGCGAAGTCAATGTTTCCCGCCACTCTTGTGTACTCGGTGATTCAGGTGATGGGTCCAGTTATTACGGGCTTGGTGGTGAGCGGCCGGGTGGGCGCCGGCATCGGTGCAGAGCTTGCGTCAATGAAAGTGACCGAGCAGATTGATGCTCTCGAGGCATCCGCGATTAACCCTTACAGGTTTTTGGCCGCGACGCGCATCCTGGCGTGCATTCTGATGCTGCCGTTGTTAACTCTTGCCGCCGACGCGTGCGGTCTGTTGACTGGCTGGTTCGCCCAGGCTCTGGTTGAGCCGCTCTCGTTTCATCAGTTCATTGAAAGCGGCTTCCATGGCGCTAGCTTTAGTTCCTTTCTGCCCCCAACCTTTAAGACTGCGGTGTACGGGTTGATCATTGGACTCATTGCCTGCTTCCAGGGAATGCGTACAACCGGAGGTGCTGCCGGCGTCGGTCGTGCGGCCACCAACTCAGTCGTTCTTGCCTCGCTCTTCCTTATCCTGGCCGATGTTGTGCTGGTGAAATTCATTCTCGTCGTCTTTCCTTAGTTTGTTTCGAACCGCTCGTGAAACCATATGGCCACAGCCTATGACAATCCGGTGAAACAAGAGAATGCTTCGATCGCCGATCTTGCACCGGTTATCGCCGTCGAGAATGTGCGAAAGACGTTTGGCAGTCACACAGTTCTTAACGGAATTAGTTTGCGGGTAAGCCGCGGCGAGACCCTAGCCGTTCTTGGACGCAGTGGCACAGGAAAGAGTGTTCTCCTCAGGCTGATCATCGGCCTTGAGAAACCTGATTCGGGTTCGATTCGCATTCATGGCCAGGACATTGCCAGCCTGGCTCTCGATCAGTTAGGCGAGATTCGAAAAAAGATGGGATTTCTGTTTCAGCATGCGGCTCTCTATGATTCGCTCACCGTCGGAGAGAATGTCGCATTTCCTCTCCAACACCATCGGGGAGATATGTCGAAGTCCGAGCGGGCCAAATGCGTGAACCGGTTGCTCGCTGAAGTTGGGATGGAAGGCAACCTCGAAAAAATGCCATCCGATATTTCAGGCGGGATGCAAAAGCGCGTGGGTCTGGCACGTGCACTCGCGCTGGAGCCCGAGATTCTTCTGCTCGATGAACCAACAGCCGGGCTCGACCCCATCAGCTCAGCGGAGATCAACGATTTGATTATGAAACTTCAGCGCGAGCGAAAGATGGCATCCGTTGTAGTGACGCACAATCTGCACAGTGCCAAGACGATTGCTAACAGGTTGGCCATCTTGAATGAAGGCAACGTTGTGATTGAGGGTACCTTTGACGATCTTCAGCAAAGCGACATCCAATTCGTGAATGAATTCTTAAAGCTCTCGTAGGGGGACATATGTCAAGAGTGGCGCGGTTAGGTGCATTCATCGTTGTAACACTGGCGGTCCTGGCTACGGGCGTCTTCATTATCGGAAGCAAGGAATATCTATTCCGGTCCACTTACCAACTGAAAGCGCAGTTCAAAGATGTGGTGGGCCTGGCTGAAGGCGCCGACGTGCAGGTGGGCGGGGTTCACAGCGGAACAGTGACTGGGATCGAGTTACCGAGGAAGCCTGGAGATGAGGTCACGGTGATCATGGAACTTGCCAAGTCCACGCACGAGATTATCAAGCAGGACTCCGTGGCATCCATCCAAACCGAGGGCTTGTTGGGCAATCAATACCTAGCCGTTTCATTTGGATCTTCTGGGCATGCCGAGGTAAGAGACGGCGAGACCATTCAAAGTGAGCCGCCGCTCGAAATGGCTGATCTACTCAGAAAGACAAACGGCATCTTAGACAGCAGCCAGGAGGCCGTCCAAAATATAACTATGGCGACCGCCCATCTGAACTCGGTAAGCACCAAGATCGATTCGGGACAAGGAACCGTGGGAGCACTGGTAAACGACAAGCAACTCTACAGCGACCTCGAACAAACCACAACCACGCTGCACGCAACGATGCTCCAGGCGCAGACCGGCGTGACGGACTTCCAGGAGAACATGGAAGCGCTCAAACATAACTTCCTGCTAAGCGGGTATTTCAAGAAGCGCGGCTATGAAGACTCAGCCGATCTGGGCGCGAATGCGATCGGCGCACTCCCGCAAGGAACGCCGGTGAAGGTGTTCAGTTACACAGTCAAGCAGCTCTTCGATGGCCGTGATTCCGCAAAACTGAAGAATCAGAAATCTCTCAAAGCTGTCGGCGAATTCCTGGCACAGAACCAATTTGGAGTTGCCGTCATCACGGCTTCGACCGGCATGGAAGGCGATAGCCAGAAGGACACCGTCCTCACCGAAGCCAGGGCTATGATCATTCGCGAATACCTGGCTGGAAACTTTGGATTTGATAACTCTCTGTTGAAGACGTTAGGAATAGGAAAAGAAGCCGACCCGAGCGCTGATGCCGACTGGGGCTCGATTCAGATTCTCATTTTCGCGACGGGCACGGAGATGCCGGCCGACAAGCCTTCGCAACCCGCGAGCGCACCGATTGCCAGTGCCAGTCAGTCCCTCCCGGCTGCCGCCGGGGCAGCTCAAAAACAATAACGAATCGCGAGCCCCCGGCCGACCTTGGCCCTCCAGCTATGATCAGAATTGCGATCCAAATTCGGCGCCCTAAGCACAAGGCCGCCGAGAGGAAGGAGTTCGCCTGATGAGCACCTCTCAATCCGACGCTCTTGTGGTCTATGGCGTGACCGGCGATCTGGCACACAAGATGATCTTTCCCGCGCTTTATGCGATGGTGAAACACGGAAGCCTCAATGTTCCAGTGGTCGGTGTCGCATTTCCCAAGTGGAGTCTGGAACGTCTGCAAAGGCGCGTGACGGACAGCATCAAGCGATCCGGTGGAATCGACAACAAGCGGGCTTTCCAGCATCTTTTATCCCTGCTCAAATATGTAAGTGGCGACTATAACGACAGCAATACATTCGCCGCGATCAAAGCGGCGCTCGGGAAAGCGCGCCGCCCTGCGCACTACCTCGCCATTCCGCCTTCGCTCTTTGAGACCGTAATCAAAGGGCTGGGTGCAGCGAAGCTAGCCGAGAATGCGCGTGTCATCGTTGAGAAACCGTTCGGTCGGGACCTGGCGTCGGCTCGTGCGCTCAACCGTGCGGCTCGCGCGGTCTTCCCTGAAGATTCGATCTTCCGCATCGATCACTTCCTGGGAAAGGAAGCGATCATGAACATCCTTTACTTCCGCTTTGCCAATTCGTTCCTTGAACCGATCTGGAATCGAAACTACGTGTCCAGCGTTCAAATCACCCTGTCCGAAAGCTTCGGGGTGGGAACGCGCGGCGCGTTTTACGAATCCGCTGGCTGCCTGCGAGACGTCATCCAGAACCACCTGTTTCAGATTGTCGCGCTGCTTGCCATGGAACCGCCCGCCGGACGGCACTTCGGAGCCGTGCAAACCGAGAAGGCGACGGTCTTCAAGGCGATGCGACCATTGGAACCAGACGATATGGTACGCGGTCAATATGCTGGTTATCGCCAGGAGAAGGATGTGGCGAGGGACTCCGACGTCGAGACGTATTGCGCGTTGCGGTTGTTCATCGACTCATGGCGCTGGGATGGAGTGCCGTGGTATCTCCGTTCCGGCAAATATCTGCCTGACACGGCGACCGAGATTCTTGTGGAATTGAAGGCGCCCCCGCAGAAGCTTTTCGCCGACGCAGCGGCAGACAAAGACCACGCAAATTACCTGCGTTTTCGGCTCTCTCCCAACGCGGCCATTGCGCTCGCCGCCCGCGTCAAGCTCGCGGGGCAGGAGTTTATCGGACAGCAGCGAGAGCTTTATCTGCTGGAAGAACAGGCAGGGGAAGAAACGCCTTACGAACGGCTCCTAGGAGACGCTATGCAAGGGGACGGAAGTCTCTTTACTCGCGAAGACGCAGTTGAAGCCGCATGGGCGGTGGTCGATCGGGTCCTCAAGCGCCATCCGCGGGTTCGCCCTTACAAGCGCGGTACCTGGGGGCCGAAACAGGCTGACGCGCTGATCGCCGCAAGCGGCAAATGGCATAATCCCAGCGAGACGGTTTGATCCAGATACGTGGCGTTCCAGACGATCGGTCGAATCAAAGCGCACGATTCTTTGTTTGCCGCTTGTCGAGCCATAACTCCGCTGTCGGCGCACGATTTATGCATGCCGCCCCGCATGGCCATAACTTAACATCTCTAGTTTTTTGCTGGGATCCTAACTTGTCTTCGGTGTGAGCACTCTAGCTCAGCCATCTCCTCATTCATTTGAAAGACTAAGTAGGAAGAAGGAAGACCTTTCTTCCTTTCCCAGGTCCCAGAGCCTCCGTAAGTTGATCTGACATGCGCGCCTTTGGGACCCCCAGGCTGCGCATGGACGAAGATGCACGAGTGCGAATCGAATTCGAGAAATGATTGGAGAACGCTATATGCCGCTTACTACGGTCATCATCACTCTTGTGGCAGTAGGGTTTGTGTTGTGGCTTGTGAACAGGTTCATCCCAATGCAGGGACAAATCAAATCGATCTTGAATGCCGTGGTGGTCATCGTTTTGGTCGTGTGGCTCGGAAATCTCTATGGGTTGTTTGACCATCTCCGGCAATTCCACGTCGGGCGTTGACCTATCGCGGGTCCAAAACCTGCATCGCTTAACCCGCCAACCAAAGACAACGGCGCAATACGGCAGCCTCTGCCTGTAGGAGTCAGCTTGAAATACACACTTATGTTAATGGCAGGAAGTGCCATTGGCTTGAGCGCATTTGCTCAAACCAGTTCACAACAATCGGTGGTCGTACCGGCCGGTACAACACCAATTTTTGTGGTGAATGAGGTAAGCCGCACAGTCGTAGCCGTCAATTACCAGCATCGCAATGGAGCTTCCAGCGTGGATTTCGCAGGCACCGCCTTGCTGCCGTCCGCTAACGGAACCGCCAAGGTGCGCAGCAAGCGCGGCACAATGGAAGTGGAAGCGGAGTTTGGAAACCTGCAAAGTCCAACCATCTTCGGCAACGAATATCTCACCTACGTTCTATGGGCGATTTCACCGGATGGTCGCGCGTCAAACCTGGGCGAAATATTGATCGGCGACAACGATCGAAGCAAGCTGAAGGCTACTGCCAATCTCCAGGCATTCGCACTGATCGTTACGGCCGAGCCGTATTATGCAGTTCACCAGCCTAGCAACGTCGTTGTGCTCGAAAATGTTGTACGCGCGGACACCAAGGGTACGTCCGAAGCCGTGGACGCAAAATACGAGCTCATGGAACGTGGAGGCTATATCCCGACCGGATACAAGTTCGACCCCGTTGTTCTGGATGCCAAGTTGCCTCTGGAATTTCTTGAAGCGCGCAATGCGGTGCGGATCGCCAAATCCGAGGGTGCCGAGACGTACGCCGTCGATAGCTATCAGCACGCAGTTCAATTGATGAACACTGCGGACACGTATGCGACTCAAAATCATTCCGCGAAGAAACAACTGATCGCGACATCGCGCGAGACCGTTCAGACGGCAGAAGACGCGCGCTCAATCGCGGTCAAGAAGATTGAAGATGTTCGCAGAGCGGACGAACGCCAGGCATCGAGCGATGCACAGGCAAGATCGCAAGCCCAAGCTGACAGCGCGAATCTCCGGACGGAACAAGCGCAATCCGATGCGGCAGGTTCGCAAGCCCAAGCTGACAGCGCGAATCTCCTGAAGGAACAAGCGCAATCCGATGCAGCAAGATCGCAAGCCCAAGCTGACAGCGCGAATCTCCGGACGGAACAAGCACAATCCGATGCAGCAGGTGCTCAAGCCTCCGAGGCACAGGCCCACGCTGACTTGCTCAGAACTCAATCAGCATCGGATGCAGCCGTTACCGCAGCGCAGGCCGATGCGGCCGCGTCCCGGTCGATTGCGGATAAGGCTCAGCAGGATCAGCACCAGTCGGACAGCGAAAAGGCCGTCCTGCGAGCGCAGTTGTCTGAGCAGCTGAACAGGATTCTTGCAACGCGCGATAGCGCACGGGGGCTCATTGTCAGCATGTCCGATGTCCTGTTTGACACTGGAATGTATTCATTAAAGCCAGGCGCGAGAGAGAAGCTGGCAAAAGTTGCGGGCATACTAATCGCCTACCCAAGTTTGGACATCCAGGTTGGTGGTTACACAGACAATGTTGGCGGCGATGAGCTGAACCAAAGGCTGTCGGAGAATCGTGCCGGTGCTGTGCGCGACTACCTCGTAGGGGCAGGTGTAGCAACCGATTCAGTCACCGCAAAAGGCTTCGGCAATTCTGAGCCAGTAGCCTCGAACGATAACTCCGCCGGTCGGCAAGAAAACCGTCGAGTCGAGTTAGTCGTATCCGGCGACGCGATAGGAAACCCGGTCAATCCGACCGTAGGAAGATTGCAGTAACAGAACCGCATATCAGGTTCGAGAGAGACGCAGCGGATGCGGGTTATTCCGGTTTGCGTTTAGGAAAGTGAGATGGAAACATGCTTGGAACTATTTTGATTGTGATTCTCGTGCTCGCGCTTTTAGGCGCCCTACCGCGATGGTCTCATAGCAGAAGCTGGGGCTATTATCCGACCGGGGGACTGGGGCTGGTCCTGTTGATTGTTGTCGTCCTCATGCTCGTCGGGCGGATTTAGGCATCGCACCTTCGCACCGCTCTACGAGCGGCGCCGGCATGGCAGCGGCTTAATGTCAGGACGAGATTTGTGTGATCATTACTTTTCGACAATCGCTCCAGTCTCCTGCGCCTCGCCTGCATCATTCGCTGATGCCGACCTGGATCACGCACCTCGGAGCCCTGGGGCTTTTTTCCGTTGCTGTGGTCGATTCGTCCGTCATTCCGTTGCCGCTTCCCGGCAGCACTGACCTGCTCCTGTTGTGGCTGGTTGCGCACGCCGGGAATCCATGGATCCTCGGAGGAATGGCCATTGCCGGCAGCCTTGTGGGCGGTTACACCACCTGGGATATTGGACGCAGAGGTGGCGAGGCAGCTCTGCGCCGCTATATACCGGCCCGCATTCTCAACCGGATTGTGAAATGGGTCAGGCATCATCCCGTCCTCGCTGTGTTTGTTCCGGCAGTCCTTCCCCCGCCCATTCCTTTGTTGCCATTTGCGCTCGCCTCTGGAGCGCTGGATGTTTCGCGTCGACGATTTCTTGTCGTCTACGGCGCGGCGCGTAGCCTGCGTTACTCCTTTGTTGCATGGCTTGGCGCGGCCTACGGCCCTCAAATAGTCCGCGTGTGGTCGGGAACCCTGCAGAAATGGTCCGAGCCGCTTTTGTTAGTGTTTGTAGCTCTACTGATAGTCGGTGTTTGTCTCGGTATATGGAAGATCCGTGGACTGCGCAAGTCCGATGCCGCTGTGGAACACGCATTGCATGCCGAACCAGTTCCAGCGGACTGAGTAAGCGGGCTGCTCGCATGCCTTCAGGGTCCGAGCTCTCGTAGTCTCATCAAGCGACTTGAATCTGATTCTCGTATATTTATCCAAATATGAATTGGTTTTCTTGCGGCCAAATGGCAACTCTGCGGCGCAATGTTGAATTGCGCCGCAGAGTCACGAACGCCGGTTTTGTTAGTGCGGCCTTTTGGCGTGCTGCACTCACAGGTTACTTGTGATCGCCACCACCGCCGTGTGCTTGTCCACCACCGCCATGTGCTTGTCCACCGCCGTGTGAGGCACCGCCGCGCGGTGCCGAGGCATGCGATTGGGTACGAGCTGCGCTAGGACGCGCTCCACCGGAATGGGAGGTCTCTTGGTTCGCGCGGTCTCGGGCTCCGTCTCCGCCTCGTGATACCTGCCCACCACCCGAATGTCCGTTGTAGGCGACACGGCCGACCCCACCGTGGTAGCTTCCCCCGCCGTCGCCGCTGAAGCGACGACCTCCCCAGCCGTGGCTATAGCCCCAGCCAGCCCATGGGCCCATGCCGACGAAGATGCCGTTGTAGAAATATCCCGAGCCGTAGTATCCCATGGGTGCGCAGCCATACGGCGCATAGCCGTAGTAACCGTACGAACAGACGGGTTGAACGCCAATGTTCACTGAAATCTGCGCATGAGCCGATGGCGCCAAGGCCAAGCCCGCGAGCAACGCTGTGGTCGAAACTAGAGTCTTGAGTCCGCGCATATTTGACCCCCTTGAGGTGTCTGCGGTTACTTCTGTTGTGTGGGATTCTTGTTGCCGTTAAGAAGTATCCGGCGACATCAGCCACCATAAGGATTTCGAAACCATTCATGGAGTGTCCCTCACAATAGCGGGGGCTCTTGTCTATCTATCCTTATGTTTTCAATCTAGCCTTCCCCATTGCCGGGTTCTGAGCAATAGAGACCACGCGTTCTGGGTCGGTCCGATTGGCTTTGGCGCCTCTTCGCCGAACCACTATTCAACCGCTTATGTTTTTAGCCAAACGGGACACTTCCATGTTCAAGAGAGAGCTTCTCGCAAGTTTGCAGTTGTAGCCTGACCGCCGGGCAGTCTGATCGGCATATAGGACGAAGGATAAAGAAGAGTGTTCAAGCCAAGCCCCAGAGAAGGAGGCTTTTGACTTCGGTCCCGCGACGACCCGGCTCAAGATGACAGCTACGAACGAGTAATCTGTGCGCTACTCCGCGAAGACAGGCCAGTCTTTGACCCATCGAGAGTCTTGAGCCACTGATAGGGTGTCGCGTCTTTATCGAGGTTCTGTGCGTGAAAGATGAGGAAGGATTCTCCGCTCTCCTGATCGAAGTAGGTGATGCCGCCGCCGGGCGCGTTCCACGATGCATTGCCTTTGAGGAGAACGGTCCCTCCACCGCCCATCATGGGCGTGCCATTCTCATCCACAAACGGACCGTGAGGGCTAATGGTGCGCCCCACGGCTTGCTTGTAGTTGTCCTCCGAGGAGTTTTGCTCGCAGCAGTAATCGACGGAAACGAACAGGTAGTAGAAGTTTCCGTGATGAATTAGCGATGCCCCTTCAATGGGATTGTGCGGGACACCGGGGCGGGTAGCGAGGTTATAGCGCGTGCGATTGGCCTCGAGGAGCAGTCCAGTGAGCGGATCAATCTGGCGCTGCATGATTCCGGTCCAGTAGCTGCCGTGGGACGCTGCCATCGCGATCGACGAGGATGTTGGGATCCAATGCGTTGAAATCGTCTCCCGGTTTCGATTCAAGAACAAGGCCGCGATCGGTAATCCGACCGGAACCCACTCTTGTCCAAGACAGCGATTCAGTAAATCCGCGCAGTTGATTTCAGAGGACATGGGCATCTTCCCTCGCCGATAGTGGCAGGTTCTGTCGATGACTCGCTCTGGATGGATTTCTATGTGTTCGGTAATCCTGCTGTCCAAGTAGTTGGCGTATAAGTGCTGAGCTTCCGATTCATCTGACTTTTATTCTTTCGCTGCTGTCCAACTCTTAACTACCACATCAGCGGCATCGGTAACTGTTCGCAGAGTTGCTTTGCGGCTGGCGGTCCTTCCAGAGGAGTGTTGGGCCATGCCCACAAGTCTCTGAAGATGAACAACTGCTGGCGCAGCAGAGCGGCCAGATTGGAAAGCGACCAACCGAAGCTGGATTTCATCTGCAGGTACTTCAGGATCAGCATGGCGATTAATGCCGTCCATATCTGCGTCTTAACTGCATTGGCGCTGGTGCCCAGGAACGATTTCACTTTTGCTGTTTGTTTCAGTGCCTTGAAAAACAGTTGTCGGGTAAGGGACTGGCGCGGTACCTGGACTTCGATCCGTTTCCAGCCCCTCCCCATAAGAACCGTGCATGAAGTTTTCCCTCACACGGCTCACCC